>Ga0207037_10110_pt2 | contig 28370 bp, 25 predicted proteins | sample Alteio_BWMinCont_75_FD_153268 | JGI IMG/M metagenome (GOLD analysis project Ga0207037, IMG submission 153268) | Enriched cells from forest soil in Barre Woods Harvard Forest LTER site, Petersham, Massachusetts, United States -... | ecosystem: Environmental > Terrestrial > Soil > Temperate forest >... | reverse complement strand
TGGAGCAAGCCGGTGCCGAAGACATTGCCACTGCTTCGGAAGCTGGCGTCGAAGACAAGGAAGTCGCTGAAATACAACGTTAAAAAAGGAGAATAAACCCATGAAAAAAATCATTCTGATCTTAGCCAGCTTGCTGATTGCGGTCACCACTCAGGCAGATGTCGGCCCCGATTATAAGACGACGAACACTCGTTCCACCCTCACCACCACGAAACGCGATGACAATATGGAGCGAAGCATCCTGTTCGCGGCGAATGAAACCTCGGTCGACGTCTTCGGCACCTATGCGATCACCGATCCGGGCGCCTACCGGGACGGAATTGGGGGAGGTGTCGGCCTCACTCACTTCTTTGGACGCTACTTCGGTTTGGGCGCTGAAGGCTACTGGTGGGATGGCGATCAGCGAAATAGTGGCCTTATCAGCTCCTTCTCAGGGAGCGTGATAGCGCGCTACCCATTCGAAAGTCTCAGGATTGCGCCTTACCTATTTGCGGGAGGTGGTGGAAACTTCTCCCAACAAAATCAGACAAACCTCCATGCAGGAATAGGCTTGGAATATCGCTTGAGCCAGAAATGGGGGATCTTCGCCGATGGACGTCACGTCTGGGCCGATACGTTGAATGATTACAACCTGGTTCGCGCCGGAGTGAAATTCATATTCTAATCCATAACAGAAGCCTTCAAAAGGCCGAGGCGTGTCTGCCTCGGCCTTTTTTTGGTTCTTTCCTGATGGGCGAACCAGCCTTCCCCTAAGGAAGAATATAGGGTGTTATCCGTATTATGTTCTGCTGGACCATGATATGCTTTTTCATGCTTCCAAGTTCTCACTTCAAAACGAGGGCCCCTTTTATCTCCGGTTTTGGCAAACGAAAATTTTACGAGAAGAAAAGATCTCCTTTTCACGAAGTCGATCCCGCCGTTCTCCTGGTGGAAGATGAAGAACACATTCGTTCCCTCATGCGGAAACTGCTCGAGGATCAAAACATTCCCGTGATCGAAGCCACCAACGGCCCGGAGGCTCTTCACCTTTTCCGACAGCACCGCCAACGAATCCGCGTTCTCATCACCGATATGATGATGCCTTATATGGACGGCCGGGAGCTCGCTCAAAAAATCCGGCTGATAGAGCCGGAAATCAAAATCATCTTCATGTCTGGTTTTCCCCTCAACATTTTTTTTAAAAACGAGGAGATTCCGGCGGAATCTCGTTTTCTCCAAAAACCCTTTAATGCCGCAGCTTTGCGCGATATTTTAATTCAAGTAGCAAAAGAGACGGACGTCGCGCTGTGACGGGAAAACCCTTAGGAGTTCACCCGGCCTTTTTTTGGGATCAACTTCAGGTCGCGAGCAGCCAGCCCCCATCGTATCGTAAGGTAACTGAAAGGAAAAATATGCTTTGGACTATCTTTGTCATACTGCTCGTCCTCTGGCTGCTGGGGATGGTCAGTTCTTACACGCTCGGAGGATTCATCCATATTTTGCTCATCCTCGCCATTGTAACTCTTCTGATTCGCGTCATCCAAGGACGCTCTATCGTTTGAAAAGAACTTTATGAAAACCAATACCGTGATCGGCCTCATCCTGATCGTACTCGGGGCCATTGCCTTTGCCTACCAGGGCATTACCTACACCAAGCGGGAAAAAGTGATCGACCTCGGACCCATTCAAGCCACTGCTGAAAAAACACACACGATTCCCCTCTCGCCGATTCTCGGAGGAATCTTACTTGCAGGAGGCGTTCTACTGGTTGCAACAAGCTCTGCGCGCACGGTATAATGCGATTTGTCATGAATATCGAAAAATGCAAAGAACAGTTGAAAAATTGGAGTAACGAGATCGAGGACCTCAAGCAAAAAGCCTACCGCGCCGAAACGACGGCGCAAATGGACTATTACTTCAAGCGCATCCTCGGGCTTCGCAGCCAGCACGATGCCACTCGTCGCAAGCTTCAGGAAGCGCCTTTCTGAAGCCTTATCGCATCTCCTGGAAATCAGCCGCCAGGTCGAGCACATCGACACGGCCGTAGAGGGGATGGGGCGCCGACCCAATGCCGATTTTCCGAAATGCAGGCGTGAAAAGATTTTTTCGATGGCCGCGGTCCTTCGTCCCATCATCGATGATCCATTGCGCGACCACATCCCGGGGCGAGCCCTCGCCATAAAAAATATTTTCGCCCACACTGCCGATCCACCGGCCGTGACGATTCGCCCGGTCCCAAGGCTGGCTTCCATCATTTGATCCATGTCCTTCCTTGCCTGTGCGGAACTGATCCTGAGCGTGTTCGGCGGCGGCCAAACCAAGGCCATCACTCCAGATAAAGGGCTCCAGGGGTTTCTGTTTTTTTAGAAAACGCACCGCTTCCTCGACCGCGTCCGCCCCTTCCTGGGTCCTCAACATGTGGCCATCGTCGAAAAGATAAAATGTCCCTTTAAAGCGAGGCAGCATCGCTTCAAGCGAGCTGGCGAACCCCTGCGGATCCGTTCGCGCTGAGTTAAGCGCGCAAAGGAATTCTTTCTGGAACACCGTGGGATCACCGAATGCAAAACTCGGAATCCAGCAAAAGAAAAGCAACAGACAACATTTCAGTCGACGGCTTGCATGCATCCGCGAAGCGGGAAGAGGATCAGAGGAACGGGAATGGGCACACCGACGAGTCATAGCAGAATCCAGCCAGCTTTTCCAAACTTCCGATTGAATCGGTTTTTCCATGCAGGTGGATGTTTGTTTTATGAATGAATATGAGCCAGGCGGGCTGTTTGAAAAGCGGAGTGACTCTGCATATTCAAGTATACGATTTTTCTGAGCGTGGTGAAAAAACGCTGAGCAAGCGAGAGCTCCATGAGTGAGGGAGATATCTCCGGCTTTCCCCGAGGCCTACTTGAAGACAATGATGTCAGTCAACTGCCACATATTACCCGATGGCCCATTTTGAGACGTTCGATTAGACTTATTGCATGATCCATTCACGAGCCAGGAAAACCCAGGCACGTCATCGGAAGGAGCTGGAAAAACGCGACCAGAAGACCAAGGATATGCTTTATCTGAACGAGGAAGCGGTGCACACGCAGGGCAAGGACCGCCTGCGCCATGAAAACGAGATCGATCAAAGGCAACGCAACCCCTAATTGGTCTTGAGCACCGCAATGAAGGCTTCTTGTGGGATATTCACGGTGCCCACGGCTTTCATCCGTTTCTTGCCTTCCTTCTGCTTTTCCCAAAGTTTGCGCTTGCGGGTGATGTCGCCGCCATAACATTTGGCGGTCACGTTTTTACCGACGGCCTTGACGGTTTCACGCGCGATGATCTTCCCTCCAATCGCCGCCTGGATCGCCACTTGAAAGAGCTGTTGCGGGATCACTTCCTTGAGCTTCTGCGCCAGCGCGCGGCCGCGTCCCTCAGCCTTTGAACGATGCACAATGCATGAGAACGCGTCCACCGGCTCACCATTCACGAGAATGTCGAGTTTCACCAAATCACCTTCGCGATAACCAATCGGCTCGTAATCCATCGAGCCGTATCCGCGGCTGATGCTCTTCAGCTTGTCGTTGAAATCGACAAGAATTTCGTTCAACGGCAATTCGCACGTCAGCATCACACGCCGGTTGTCGAGCGTCTCGGTGTTCAGACAGATGCCGCGCCGGTCGAGGACCAACGCCATCATATCACCGATCACGGTGTTCGGAATCATGATGAACGCCTTCACAAACGGCTCTTCGATGTTCTGGATCGTGCCCGGGTCCGGCAGATGCACCGGGTTGTCGACCTCCAACACCTCCGCGTTGCTCTTCGTCACGCGGTAAATCACGCTCGGATACGTGGCAATGATATCGAGAAGGTATTCGCGGCGCAGGCGCTCCTGCACGATTTCCATGTGGAGAAGGCCGAGGAAGCCGCAGCGAAAACCGAAACCCAGTGCCACAGAACTTTCCGCCTGGTAGACGAACGCGGAATCGTTGAGCTGCAGTTTGCCCATGCACGCCTTCAAGTGCTCGTAGTTCGAGGTGTCGATGGGATAGATGCCGCTGAAAACCATGGGATGCACTTCCTGAAATCCAGGCAAGGGATGCGTGGAGGGTTTTCGCGAGGACGTGACGGTGTCTCCGATCTTCACCTCCGCTGTCGTCTTGATGTTCGCGATTGCATAGCCTGTCTGGCCGACCTTCAAACAATCCTGTTTCACGGGCTCCGGGGCGAACGTGCCGACCTCCTTGACTTCATAATCCTTCCCCGTCTGCATGAGGCGCACCTGCGTGCCCGCGCGCATCTCCCCGTCGAACACGCGCACATAAATCACCACGCCACGATAGGTGTCGAACATGGAGTCAAAGACGAGAGCGCGCAATGATTCGGGCTCGGTGGACTTGGGCGCGGGAATTTTTTTCACCACACTTTCCAGGATTTCAATAATACCAATACCCTGCTTCGCGCTGGCCTGAATGATATCCTCCGAAGGCATCGCAAGGATGTCCTCGATCTGGCGCACGACGGCGGGAATGTCCGCGTTGGGCAGATCAATCTTGTTGATCACGGGAAGGATCGTGAGGTTCTGCTTTATCGCAAGATGGACGTTCGCCACCGTCTGCGCTTCCACACCCTGCGCCGCATCCACAATCAGGAGGGCGCCTTCACAGGCGGAAAGACTGCGCGATACTTCATAGGCAAAATCGACATGGCCCGGCGTGTCGATCAGGTTCAACTCGTAAACATGGCCATCCTTCGCGGTGTAATGCATGCGCACCGGATGCGCCTTGATCGTGATGCCGCGTTCGCGCTCAAGATCCATGCCGTCGAGCAGTTGCTCGCGCATGTCGCGCAGCTGGATCGTGCCCGTCGTCTGCAGCAACCGGTCGGAAAGCGTCGTCTTTCCGTGATCGATATGCGCGATGATGCAAAAATTGCGAATGCGGCAGGGATCCATGGGAATCCACGAGGATATAAGGAACCTCTTCCCCGTGCAAGTGCATCTGTCAATAGTTACTGGATCGGATCCGGCTTTTGGCGCGCGGATGCGCCTCATCGTACGCCTTCTTCATCTTTTCTGTGCTGACATGAGTATAGATCTGCGTGGTCCCCAGTCGTTTGTGGCCAAGCATCTGCTGCACGAAACGCAGATCCGCGCCGCGGTCGAGAAGGTGCGTGGCGAAGGAATGCCGCAATTTATGAGGCGTGAGCCGAGGGTTCAGCCCCGCGAAACGCAAATAAGGCTTCAACAGACGCTGCAACCCTCGCGAGCTGAGACGCCGGTCATCCCTGCCAATAAAAAGCGGGTCGCGCCGCGTAAACGCCGGGCGTTGCTTCAAATAGTCGTCGATGGCGCCGCGCGCCTGGCGGCCAATGGGAACAATGCGTTCGCGGCTTCCCTTTCCCATCACCCGGACGGTTTCACTCAGAAGGTCGATATCCTGGACATTCAACTTCGCCAGTTCCTGAATGCGAAAACCGCAGCCATAGAGCGTCTCGAGAATGGCGCGGTCGCGATGCTTCTGCCACTCCGCGTAGCGCGGCCGCGGCATCTTCATCGGCGCGCTCATCAGCCGATCGATTTCACCCTCCTGCAAAAAAACCGGCAGCCGCTTTTCCTTCCGGGGCGTCGCAAGCGATTTCATCGGATTGTTTGTGTATCCCTTGCGGCGCGTGAGAAATCTGTAAAAGGAACGCAAGGCCGAAAGATGCAGGAGCACGGTGGAGCGTCCCACGGCGATGAGGCCGAGATCCGAAAAGCGGCGCAGGCGCGCATCGGTTGCGGGCAGTTCCATAAACGACTGCAGATAGTCGCGCATCACGATCGGCTGAAGATCCTTCCACGCGATTCCGCGCGCTGCGGGCGCGCGCGGATCCTTTTCATGACGCCGCATCCAGAGCTGAAACCGTCCCAGCGCCTGCCGATAGTTGCGGAGGGTGTTCGGTGACGCGCCCCGTTCGGCTTTGAGATAATCGAGGAAATCCCGTGCGAGATCGTCGAACAACGGAAAATCCTCGGATTTCATAGCTGAAATGATAACCACGGAAGTCACGAAGGCACAGAGGAAAGAAGCGAAAAACTCTCGCATCGGCCCCAACGAACAAGCAACTCAAATGGCCTCAAGCAGCCTTGTCATGAACGCACTGAGAAAGTACATCTGGATCAATGCGAAACGTTTCTGCGTGTCGGACACTTCGAGGATGTTCGCATCCATATCCTCTTCGGAAACTTCAAATTTCGCCGCCAGCGCGAGGCGGTAATCGTTCATGATGATCAGCAAGGCTTCATGCTCCGCGGCGTTCGCTTTCAAGGTGACAGGCGCGGGCTTCTGCAGTTGCTCCATCCAGCGTTCGAGCATGCGACCACGCTCGCAGCGAAAGTCATAGAGCGAATCGTTCCACAACTCACGCTCCTCGTCGGTCGCATCTTCGGGATGGCCCGTCTCGGAATACCACACCGTGCGAATCGCGGAATTCATCTCGCTGGGCCGGGTTTTGTACGCGTCGCGCATCGACCGGAAAACATTGCGTAAAAAGTCCGCGCCTTCCTGATCGAACACCAGGCTCCACTCGTCCGCGTTTTTTTGAACCTCCATCATGTGGTTTTTTCAATGCTGGTGCGCAAGCCAAACTGCTGGAGACGCTGCCAATAAAGCTCCGCCTTCTCGCGTGTTTCCGTGGCAACACAACTTTTTCCCCGATGATGCACTTCCAACATATGCTTTTCCGCCTTCACGCGGTCAAACCCGAGCACGCGTTGAAACACGAACACCACGTAGCCCATTAAATTCACGTGATCATTCCAGACGATCACATTCCACCCATGATCCAGATGTTCCAAGGCGTCCGTTTTTTCGCGGACATCGTGATCGGGAGCGCTGAATGGCTTGGGCATGCGACTCAATTATACTCAATCTCCATCATTCGGCAGTGACATTTGTTGATGGGATTGTTAGACCACCCGGATGCATGCGTTGCTCAACATCTGGTTCGGATGGGTTCGGGACCAGGGATACGCCGGCATCGTCGTCCTGATGGCCATGGAAAGCTCCATCCTGCCCGTCCCGAGCGAGATCGTCATCCCTCCTGCCGCATTCTGGGCTTCGCAGGGAAAATTCAATTTTTGGGCGGTGATCCTGGCCGGGACATTGGGCTCATGGCTCGGCTCCGCCATCAACTATTGGATTTCGCTTGCGATCGGTCGTCCGCTGTTGATCCGTTTTGGAAAATATTTTTTATTGAATGAGGACAAACTGGCGCGCGCCGAACGCTGGCTCGAGCGCTACGAGGCGGGCGGCATTTTCTTCGCACGCCTGCTGCCTGTCATCCGCCACCTAATTTCGATCCCCGCAGGCATCATTCGCATGCGCTTTCGAACGTTCAGCCTGATGACGCTCGCCGGTTCCTTCCTTTGGTGCACCATCCTCGCATGGTTTGGACAGCATGTGATCGGTTCCGAACCCGACCTCATGAATGACCCGGAAAAGATGATGCATTTCATGAAAGCCAAGTCCCTCTGGCTGGTTGGCTTTGTCGCCGTGATGAGCGTGCTTTATTTTGTCGTCATGAAACTCACCGAGGAAAAACAACCAGCCGTCTGACCTTCCCAAAGAGGCAGGCTGCCTTTCAATACACATCACGCTGGTAGCGTTTGTCGTTTTTCAATGTTTGCACGTATTCGGCCGCCTGTTCCGTGGTCCGGCCTGACGCCTTCCGGATCAATTCGTGAAGCGCCGTGTCCACGTCCTTCGCCATGCGCTTGGCATCGCCACAAACGTAGAAGTGCGCCCCCTCCTCCAGCCATGCGAATAGTTCGGAGGCATGCTCGAGCATCCGGTGCTGGACGTAGATCTTCTCCGCCTGATCGCGTGAAAATGCCGCATCCAGGCGAGTAAGAACGCCTTCTTTTTGGAACAGATTCCATTCCTCGCGATATAAAAAATCCGTTGATTCATGTTGGTCTCCAAAAAACAGCCAATTTTTGCCGCTCGCGCCCGACGCTTTTCGTTCCTGCAGGAAGCCACGGAACGGGGCGATTCCTGTCCCCGGTCCGATCATAATCACAGGCCGCGAGCCATCGCGGGGCGGTCGGAAATGAGGATTCGTATGCACGAACACGGGCAACGGCGCATCCTTTACGCGATCTGCGAGAAACGTGGAGCAAACGCCTTTGCGCTCACGTCCATGTGTCACATATCGAACAATGCCCACGGTGAGATGAACGCTGTGCGGGTTCGCCTTTGGGCTGGATGCAATGGAATAGAGCCGCGGCTGCAGAGGGCGGAGGCATTTGAGAAAGTCATTCGCCTCCAGTTTGGCGCCCAAACATTGCAGCAGCAGATCGATGACGCCGCGTCCAAGGGTAAACTCCTCCCATTGCGCTTGGTGCGCTCCGTCCGCGAGATCGTACAACGCGGGGTTTCCGGATTTCGCGGCAAGCAGGGACACGAGATCTTTGGGAATGCGCTGGATTTCCACGTGACGCAGCAGCGCCTCGTGCAACGTGCATGCCGTTTTCCCTACAACAACCGGCTCATCCCCGGTACCACGCAGCGCACCCAAAATTTCCTCCACGAGAACCGGACAATTGGAAGGAACCACTCCCAGCGCATCCCCCGCCTCGTAGGCGAGCCCGGATCCCTCAAGGGAAATTTCAAAATGGCGCGTTTCCTTTCCGGAACCGTTCCCAGTCAGCGTGCGATTGACAACGAGCCGCGCCGGAAATGGATTCTTCCGAGAATAAGCGTTCTCCGCCGCCGCCTCCATCTTGGCGGCAGCATCCGTCTTTCGCAGCGCGGACGGCTCCTGCGACATACCTTCGAGCGCGCTCAGGACGCCGTTGAGCCAGAGATGAAACGGCTCCTCATAATCGACGTCACAATCCACGCGGGGATGAATCCGGCGCGCGCCGAGGGATTCGAGCCGCGTGTCAAAATCCTTGGCGCACTGGCAGAACTTCGGATAGTTCGAATCGCCTAGGCCAAGCACGGAAAATTCGATTTTTTCCAGGCGTGGCGCCCTTTCACCACCTAGAAATTCCCAGAGGCCGCGCGCGTTGTCCGGAGGTTCTCCATCACCATAAGTGCTCGTTAGAATGAGCAGCCGGCCTTCGCCGGTGAAATTTTCCATGGGATATTGCGCCATTTCCACAACGTTCGGCACAAAACCGCGTTTGCCTCCCTCGGCAGCCACCTTTTTCGCAAGCGATTCCGTCGTTCCCGTCTGGGATCCGAAAAGAATCGTCAGGGGCTTCAACGGTTTGTCGGAAGACATCGCCGGCGCCGATGAGGACGCGGCAGCGGGCGCGCGTGAAAAAAGTCCTGCGAAAAAACCGTTCAGGTAAGCGCGCTGTTCCGGGGTGAAAGGCGCGGATTCCGGCAGAACGGGAACGACGCTGGAATCGTCCTGCACCGGAAACGGGAGGGGATGGCCATTGGGAATCATCGCCTGGGTCATGATGAGAAAATCTCCTGCAACGTTTTAATGTCATGACGCCGCGTGAATGCGGAAAAACTTTCACCGGATTCCCGGCGTTCTTCATAGACGCGTAAGATGCGCTCAAGAAGTGGCGGAATCTCCGGAAAGGCGATGCCGCTAAATACTTCACGTCCAACCGCCTGATCGGCTCCAAACCCTCCTCCAAGAACCACATGATATCCCTCGACCGATTCACCATTCGGATTCACCTTGGTGCCGAGCAAACCGATATCGCCGATATAATGCTGCGCACAGGAATGGGGGCAGCCTGTGAGATGGATATTGATGGGCTGCTCCACTTGGACACGTCCTTGGAGATGCAGCGCAATTTTTTGGGCATGGCCTTTGGTGTTGGTAGCGGCGTATTTGCATCCCATGCTCCCGGTACACGCGACCATGCCGCTCGTGATCGAGTTGGGTTCATGATGGAATCCCATCCGAACCAACGTGCGTTTCACCGTTTCCACAAAGGCATCTGAAATATCGGGAATGATGAGGTTCTGAAACACCGTCAAGCGCAACTCCCCGGAGCCGTAAAGCTGGGCCAGTTCGGCAAGCCGGTGCAATTGCTTTGCCTTCATGCGGCCGACAGGAATCGCGACTCCCACATAATTCTTCCCCTTTTGGATCTGGCGATAGACACCCACATGTCCATGGCGCAAGGGCGTACGTGGCAGCTCGCATTTTTCAAGACTCAACCGCGTGAGGGGAAATGCGAGACGTTTTTCGGTTTCTTCCAGGAATTTTTCAATTCCCCAGCAGTCGATCAAATATTTCAATCTGGCCTTTTTGCGATTGGTGCGATCTCCATTCTCAGCAAAAACGCGCGTCATGGCGGCAGCGACCGCAATACAATCATTCGGTTTCACCAAGATGCCAGCATCGCGCGCGAACTGTTTATGACCGGAAATTCCCGCAAGCTGAGTGCGAAAATAAACGCCGGGTTCGATCCCCTCTGCGTTGGAAACGCGAACCGCGACAAAACCGATATCGTTTGTGTCGGCAAGCGCGCTAATCGAACCTCCCCCGTCGAAGGCGACATTGAATTTCCGGGGCAATCCGAAAAGTTCCCGATGGTTGAGAAGGTAATGATTCAATCCCCTTGCGAGAAGACGGCAGTCATAAAGCTCCACGGGATCAATGCCGCTCGCCGGAGAGGCGGTGATGTTCCGTACATTGTCAGCGCCCGCCCCGCGCGAACTGATTCCAAGGTCCTGAATTTTTCCAAGAACGTCAAGGAGGTGACGCGGAGCAATTTCACGCACCTGAAGATTGGCGCGTGTCGTGATGTCCAGGTATCCGCCGCCCCAATCCGTCGCGATTTCTGCCATTCCGTGCGCCTGAACGGACGTCAAGATGCCGGCTGGAAGGCGGCAACGCAGCATGAACGCGTTTTGAGCGGGAGCGACATAGAACAAACCGAAAAATTTGAAACGATAGGTGTTCTCGGCATCGGGAAATTGTTCCTTCTCCGCGTGCGCCATCATGCGGTCCCACGCATCCAGAGGATTCTCCTCGTACTTCCAGCGCTCCTCCTTGCATAAGTCTGCAACCTTCGTTGAATAAAAAGTCTCTTCAGCCGCAAGATTGGGACCCGCTCCGCCTGGATTCGACGTGAGCTTTCCGTCCGCAGTAACACCCACAAATGGAAGATGCGCCCGTTGTGCCACCCCTCCCAGGAATCCCTCGAGATATTCCTTCTGTTCGGCGGAAAAGGCACCCAATGGCGTGACATCCGCGAGAAGCTGTTGCATGGGACCTAAAGAAAGCAGAGCCAATGCCAATAATGACAAAAAGCATGAACTCTTTTTACTTTTATTCTCATTTTAGATGAATTTATTTCATCTATTTAAAATCCCCTTTATGGAGAGAAATCGAGGGCATATGACCTTTTGAAAGAGACAACCGGACAGCCCCATCGACGCCTAAACTCCCTGCTCAAATTTCGACACTTTGAACAAAAAGAATCGCTAGAACCGACCGCGAGGCAACGGCTCTCAACCCCACAAATGGCCGGGCCAATGGTCGGGCCGGCGGGACTTGAACCCGCGACCTCTTCCACCCCAAGGAAGCGCGCTAGCCAAGCTGCGCTACGGCCCGAATATCGGCTCGCCCGAACCAGCAAAAGGCGAAAATTCAAGCTTGCTGAGAGCGATCAAAATAACAAGCAAATTCGATTGTCCACCGTCTCTTTCGCCCTCCACATCCCTGGATCAGCAGTTCCATTCGCATTGGACCGATAAAATTAAGTGTAACCATTGTGGCACGAACGGGTCTCTTTTTTTGTAACGAGCTTGTTTTGAAAAAAACTGAACGAATTTAATCTGCCGTTCATGTTCCTTTAATCTAAAAAAAATATGTTTTGAGTCACAAGATGCGCCTTTTGTTGATTGTGTCCGCTGGTTTAAGAGCCGAGCGCTTTGTTCCGGATGTCGTGCCTAACGCGCTGCCATGCGTGCAGCTGCGACCTGATCCTTTTATTCAGAGATCACTTTAGATGAAAGTTCACTAAAACGGCGCTTTTTCAAGAATCCAAGATTCTCCTTCTTTCATGAATTCGGATAGTCGCTTTTATTTTCTGACACCGGAATTTAACCGGCCGAGCGGAGGAATGAAGCGCCTTCATCGATACGCGAAATATCTTCTTGATGAGGGGCATTTGGTTTTCATGGTCCATGGGACTCCGTCGCCAACCCCCTACCCATTCACACCCTTCCACTTGCCAGTCCTTTCGCTTCTGGAAATCCCCCAGTTTTTCGACCGCGATATCCTGGTGGTGCCAGCTGCCATGACTGGATCGATCCAGGATCTCGTGACTCTGCCCTGCCGAAAAGTGATCCTGGCTCTGCATTGGGACTCTATTTTTGACCGGCTTCCTAAAAACACCTCACTCCAAACATTCAACCTTGCTCATATCATCACCACATGTCAGACCATTTCTGACTTTTTTCTCATCACGATGGGAATCGGATCGACGATGATCCGTCCCATGATTGACTCCACGCTTTATCATTACAACGCCAAAGCCAAACGAAATCAGATTTGCCACATAACGCGCGGCAATATGGATGGAAAGGGTTTTGATTCCGAGACTGTCCTTAAAATCATCTTCAGCAATTCAGACAAATTTCGGACAAAAGGCTGGACCAGCGTGGCTCTCAGCAACGTCTCGGAAGAAGAGTATGCGCAGGTATTGCGGGAATGTAAGATCTTTCTCACCACCTCCCTGCGTGAAGGCGCGCACTTGTCGATGCTGGAAGCCCTTGCGTGCGGCTGCCATGTCGTGGGGTATTCCGGGGTGACAGGGAGGGAATATCAGGCAATGGACAAAGACCATGTCCTAAATCTCACGCTCTTCGAAGCCGGTGATTACATTAACATTGCTCGCTGGTTCACATCTGAACCGTTACTTCGCGATCCGGCCATTCAATCGCATTTCATCCATGAAAGATTTTTACCCGAAAAGGAACGCCAGGGAGTGCTGAACTTTTTCAATCGGTTCGTCCAGTGATACAAGACTGTCTTCATCTCAACGACTTTCGCCGAATCCTCTTTTTGCATCTTGGCGTCTGAGTGCGAGAGCGTTAGAAACACCCAATGCCCGGATCGTCCCGAGATCTTCCCATTTGGAAACTGCATGAGGCCCTGCAGCACGCGTGGACCGCTGGCAACCGCTTCGTCCTGATTTCCCCGACCGGCTCCGGCAAAACGACCCAAGTCTGCCAAATGCTGCTCGATTCCGGCCGGGCAGGTGACAAACAGATCGTTGTTCTCCAGCCCCGGCGTGTCGCTACCCGCGTCGTTGCGGCACGCGTCGCGCTTGAACGCGGCACGAAAATAGGCGAAGAGGTCGGCTACCAAATCCGATTCGAGGATCAGATTTCCGGGCGCACGCGCATCCGGTTCATGACAGAAGGCGTGCTTCTGCGTCTTTTTGCGGAGGATCCCCAGATCTCGCGAATTCATGCGATCCTTTTCGATGAATTTCACGAACGCAATCTTTTCAGCGATGTCGGGCTTGGTCTCGCGCTCCAGCTTCAGCAAAAGTCACGGCCCGACCTTCTGCTTGGCGTGATGTCGGCCACCTTGGATGCCGAACCCATTGCAGATTTTCTGGGTGGCTGCCCCATCCTTCAATCGGAAGGCCGCTCCCATCCCGTCGACATTCATCACCTCGATACACCGGACACGCGCACCGCGCCAGAACTCGCAGCTGAACGCGTCGCAGAGATTGCTGATCGATACATGGATGGAAACATTCTTGTCTTTATGCCAGGCATGGCGGAAATCCAGCAGACCATCCGCGAAATTCAGTCGCGGCGCATCGGGGCGCCGCTCCAGCTCATTCCGCTTCACGGCGACCTTCCTCCCGATCAGCAGGATCTGGCATTCGCTCCCTCAAAACAGCGTAAGGTCATTGTTTCGACAAACGTGGCTGAAACCTCGGTGACACTCGAAGGCGTGAAATTCGTCGTCGACGGGGGATTTGCACGCATTTCCCGCTACGACGCATCGACCGGAATCGCCACGTTGCGTCTGGAACCTATCAGCCGAGCCTCGGCCCAGCAGCGCGCCGGACGTGCGGGACGAACCAGCCCGGGGATCTGCTGGCGCCTTTGGACCATTGCGAGTCACAAGGACCGTCCCGAACAAAACACACCGGAAATTCATCGCACCGACCTGTCATCCATGGTGCTGCTGATGCATTCGCTCGGCATTCAAGAAGTGGAGCGATTCCCTCTTCCCGATCCACCCAGCCCAAACGCCGTACGAGCCGCCGAAGACATGCTCGAGAGGCTGGGAGCTTTGCGAACTGAAGAGAAACCACAGAGCGTTCCCGGGAAAGAACCGGAAGATCCGGAACGAAGCGAACGATTCTCAGTGACCTCAATCGGCCGCGAAATGCTGAGATTGCCTCTTCATCCGCGCTATGCCCGAATGCTCATTGAGGCGAAGAAACTGGGATGCGTGCGCGGTGCAGCGCTTTTCGCTGCGCTCACGAGCGGACGCGATCTCCTGCTGCGAACGCGCGACAAAGAAGTGAATGAATCGCGCGAGCTTTTCGAGACAAACGAACGCTCGGATTTTTTCACGCTCGCGAATGCATTTCGCTACGCTCAGAAGAGCTGTTTCGATTTGAACGTGTGCCGCAAGATGGGCGTTCACGCACAAACCGCCCGTCTCGTCGAACAGACATGGTCTCAGCTGCTCGATGTGTGCGCACGTCACCATTTTGATATTTCCGAAAAACCGGTTTCGTCCGATGAACCCATGTTGAAATGCATCCTTGCAGGGTTCGCCGACCACCTCGCGATCCGGCAGGACGCCGGAACTCTGGAGTGTCATCTGGTAGGCGGCCGACTTGGGACACTCGTGCGAGAAAGTGTCGTTCAGAAATCGAAACTGTTCGTCGCAGCGGAAATCCGGACGATCGAATCGCGGGACCGGCCCCTGACGTTGCTCAGCCTTGCGAGCGCGGTTGAACTGGCATGGCTCAAGGAAATGTTTCCCCATCAGCTTGAGGAACAGGAAGAAGCGATCTACGATCCCCGCCACCGCCGCGTGGAATGCATCCGCACGATGCGTTTTCGCGATCTTCTTCTTGGTGGCGAATCGGTCGAGAACGCCGATCCGGAAAAAATCGCCCGTGCCCTGGCTGAGGAAGTTGTCGACGAACCGATGAGTTTGCCACATTGGAATCATGACGTGAAACAATGGATCGGCCGTGTCCGCCTTTCGTCCCATGCCGCCCCCGATTACGACCTTCCGACTTATTCGCGCGAAGAATGTGTCAGGTGCCTTGCTCGCGCTTTTTACGGGCTTCGCCTCTTCAAGGAGGCCAAGGAAAAACCGCTCCTAGCGGCTTTCAAGGCGCTTTTGAATCGCGATCAACAAGAATTTGTCGAGATGCTTGCCCCTGCCAGTCTTCCCCTCTTATCGAAAGCCGTTTTGAAACTACTCTACTCCGAAGATGGAAGCGTTTCGGGAAACCTGAAATTGCAGGATGCCTTAAAGCTCACCAAGCATCCTGTCGTGGGCGACGGAAAGATACCTGTTGTTCTGCATCTCCAGGCTCCGAATCAGAAAAAACTCGAAAGCACGGCGGACATGGCCGCTTGGCGGCGCTCCCACTACCCAAAACACCGCTCCTTTCTCGTGAAACAGTTCCCCAGTGTGTCTTGGCCGTAACCCAAGCTGGCAACCGAGAGCCATTCCTCGCATTCATCTTCTTCGTTCCTTCTTGAACGAAGCGCCTCTCCCTGCCAAATTAGACTCTTTTCCAGTCATGATCGAATTTTCCTTCATCTCCATCGTGCTGTTGTCCCACGTAAACAATTCGTTTGGCTTCGGCGGTTAGAATGCCGTACTGATCGCGGGCGCCCGCTTTGATTGATTTTCTATGAACGACCTGCCGACTATTCTTTTGACCGGATTTACTGGAATCTTGGGAAAACGATATGCCTATCGCCTGGCCAAGAGGGGACACACCGTTGTCTGCCCCATCCGTGCCGGAAGCGAAGCCGAAGCGCGCGCAAGATTTGAAAAGATCTTTCACGAAATGAAGGAGCTTCTTCCGGACTTCGAGGAGTCCGTGAGCAAAAACCTCCGGCCTATCCCAGGCGATGTCCGGGAGAAGGGCCTTGGCATTCCTGCATCCTACCTCAAACATTTGGAGGGCCCCAAGACGAAGGATGTCTGGCATCTTGCGGCGCTGCTTGATCTCACGGAAACAAAGAGCCAGGAGGTGTACAACACGAACTTGATTGGCACCCTCAACGTGCTTGAGTTCGCCAGGCAACAGAACATTCCCGAGTTCCACTACTTCAGCACGTTTGGCTCAAGTGGTCTGATTCGGGAAGGCGTGGTTCGAGAAATTGTGGGCATCCGCCCTCCGTCTTGGCGCAATACCTACGAACGAACCAAGTGGGAAGCCGAACGCCACGTCTGGCAGGCGCAGATTCGCGGAGAGATTTCTGTCAGCATTTATCGGCCCAGCATCATCGTGGGCGATTCGATTCTCGGGCGTTACGAGCAGTTCAACGTGTTCAACCATTGCTTCGACGTTGTCAGCCGTGTTTATCTCAAACTCTGCGAAAAAATGGGCGTGGATCCTCGCAAGGGCCCGCTCGATTTTCCCATGCGCATTCTCGGCAATCGCAACGCCACCCTGAACATTGTGCCGCTCGATTTTGCGGTCGATACCGTGATGAAAATTTACTCGGTTCCCGAATCCCTTGGCGGGGTCTATCACATTACAAACCCCACCCCTCCTGCCTTGGATATCGTCGAAAAAGTATTCAAACAAAACGTTCCATGGCCGGCCCTCTCATGGGAATTGTTCGATCCTAGGGACGGTTTTCGTGATGCTTATGAAAAATTTGTCGCCAAACAGATGGAATTCCTGACGCCCTATCTGATGGGAGAAGCGATTTATGACTATTCCAACGTCCAGGCGGCGCTCGCATTTCACGGAGGAATTCCTGTCGTGGACAACGAGAAATTCCTCCATGCCATCGCCCGCCGGGGTATTTCCCACGGATGGCAGGACAGCCAGGAAAAAATCGTGATCCCCGGCAACGATGGCCGCGAGAAACTCGCGTCCACCTTCGTATGGCCCGAGGGGATAGGACCCGTGATCGATTTTTCTCCCCATCATCCCATCGGAAATCATGCGCGACCCGCCTTCAATTACGGAGTCACCGAGCGTTTTCTTGGCAAGGCGTTTCAAGTCCGTGAAAGGTTTTTGGCGAAGCGCAAGGGCCCTGCACGCAAAGCCGATGCAACGGGGCGCGACATTGTCCTTGTCCCATTCGGGATGGCGGTAACGCGTCGCGGGGAAGCTGAAGTCCAATGCTATGAGCATCAGCATGAGCTGACGGCACAGGTGTTCGCTCATATGAATCAAGTGATTGGCTTCGACATCCGCGCATTCGGGCGGGAGGAGATTCGCTCCCATGAGTGTTTTGGCGACATGCATGATAACTGCTGTTATGCGGTGACCGATGATTTGGTGCACCTGATCCGTCTCTTCCAGGACCTTATGCGCACCGGTTGCACAGATTTAATTTCGCGGATGCAGATCCTGCCGCACAGTGCGGGCACTTACCTTACGGGCTGGCTTTCGGGAGTGATTTCCTTTCACGACATGGCGCTTCTCACACATCAATGCAGCCATCTCATGAGCGAGAACGAAAGCGTGATCTCGCGCGAGGAGGTCGACTACTGGTTCTTCAATCCCCGAGCGAAATTGTCGGAGGACGATCGCGACCTCCTCAACCAAATTCGCAAACAAGTCGATCCGAATCTTAAACTGACGCGGGAGGACCTCGCCCGGATCCTGCACGGAAAATTAGAGTTGGTGTTTTCATTGAACGCAACGGGGCTCCAAAAACTGGTCAATGACGTGAAAGAGCAGCGCATCCAAGTGACCCATGGCATCCATCTCTCGCCTAATAGCGGGGTGTTCGCCGGAAACGAATTGGAAATGACGCGTTTTCGCAATCTCTTTACGGGGACGAGAAAGCTTGAGCTCAAACGTCTCACCCTCGAAGTGCGAGGCACCCCGCATTACAAGCGCTTCAAGGAAGCCGCGAAGCATGCCATCACCCTTCTGAGATTATACGAATCCCAGGGTCGCCTGCGCGACCCCGTGCTCCCTTTTGCCGCTTATAACGGCCAATGGGTAACCACACGCGAACAATATATTCAGGCAGTTGCAGGAGTTTCGGATCAGACTTGTTATTTCGATCGGATGATCAATCGCACCCTCGACGAGGGTGGCCGCCACTATTTGCTTTTTCAATCTGGATTTTCATCGACCGCGGCAACCTTTTTCGAAGGCGTCATCCGCAACAAGGCAAATAGCCGTTCTTCGGACGTCCAAATCTACACCCCGGTGATGCGGACGAACGACCCGCATCCCATTTCCAAACTTTGGCCGCAGCAAAAAAGCGTCCAAATCAAGGAACCCTCGTTTTCAGAGACGCTGCGATGGTACGAGTCCCAACTCCTTGCAGCGCACCAAAAAGCAGAGGCTCTTCCTTCTTCGGCCGAAGGAATGCTTGTGAAAACTTGAAAGTGCGCAAATACGCTTGCGTTGATGATCTCAAAAAGTTATAGGATTCCTTTGCGTTCAAGAAAGCACCTATAAGTGCTTCATAATCAGGTTTTTTCAACCCATCCAACCTTCCCTGCCGCAAAGGAATTTTCATCATGTTTGGAAAGTTTTTTGGTCTTTTTTCGAATGACATTGGAATCGATCTTGGGACGGCCAATACCTTGGTCTATGTGCGCGATAAAGGCGTCGTGTTGCGCGAACCTTCCGTAGTGGCTGTCCAGGCAGGGACCAATATCCCTCTCGCCGTCGGCAACGAAGCGAAACGGATGCTGGGCCGTACCCCCGGAAACATTGTCGCCATCCGCCCTTTGAAGGACGGCGTCATTGCCGACTTCGAAGTAACCGAAGCGATGCTCCGCTATTTCATCCAGAAGGTGCACAACCGCCGCAACATGGTAAGCCCGCGGGTCGTCGTTGCGGTTCCCAGTGGTATCACGGAGGTGGAAAAACGCGCTGTGAAGGATAGTGCCACACATGCGGGCGCGCGCGAAGTTTACCTCATCGAAGAGCCCATGGCCTCTGCCATCGGTTGCGGCCTGCCCGTTCAGGAACCCGCCGGAAACATGATCATCGATATGGGAGGCGGAACGACGGAGGTGGCCATCATTTCATTGGCCGGCATTGTGTTCAGCCGCAGCGTCCGCGTTGCGGGGGACGAATTGGACGAGGCATTGGTGCAGTATATGAAACGAGTTTACAATTTGATGATTGGCGAACGGACTGCCGAAGAAATCAAGATAAAGATCGGTTCGGCGTACCCGCTCGAAAAAGAAACAACCATGGAAGTTAAAGGACGCGACCTCGTCGCTGGTTTGCCTAAAACTTTGACCATCACTTCGCAGGAGGTTCGCGAGGCCATTCAGGAGCCCGTGAATACGATTGTCGAAACCGTCCGATACACGCTGGAGCGCTGTCCTCCCGAATTGTCCGCCGACTTGGTGGACCGGGGCATCGTGCTGGCGGGTGGCGGCGCCTTGCTGCGCGGGCTCGACAAATTGCTCGCTGAGGAAACAGGGCTGCCTGTTCACGTGGCAGATGACCCTCTCAGCGCTGTCGTGATGGGAACGGGAATCGTTCTCAATGAATTGAATTTCTTGCGCAAAGTTGCAGACAACGAGACACGAAGGTCCGGTAGATAAGCGTGCGGATACGTGCACTTTTCGCAGTCATGCTGCTCTTGGTGGTGTTGTTAATCCTCACCACCCTGCGTTTACCTGTCTCCGGACGTCTTAAAAACACCCTGAGCGACGGTTTCCTTCCGTTTCTCGAGTTCTCGACACGCGTCCAGAATAGTTTTGGCTTTCTGATTCACCGTTTCAAAGGCTATCGCAACCTTCAGGCCGAAACTACCGACCTCAAAAAACAGTTGAGTGAATTGTCAACGCGTGTCGCGCAGGTGACCGAACTCGAACGCGAGAATCGGGAATTCCGTGCGATGCTTGATTTCAAGAACCGCAGCGAACTCAAACTGATCTCAGCGAAGGTGATCAGCCGAGATCCGTCGAATTGGTACAATACCGTCCTGATTGACCGCGGATCCTCTGATGGTGTGATAGGCAATATGCCGGTGCTTACCGTGGAAGGCCTGGTGGGCAAGACGATCGATGTGACAAAGAGCAACGCGCGCGTTTTATTGATTGTGGATGAAAACTGCAAGATTTCCGCGTGGCTCAAGGACAGCGCACAATATGGCATTGTTCAGGGCAATATTCTTGCGGGGGGAACGGATTCGCAGTGCCGCATGACATTCGTAAGCCGCAATGCACAGATCAAAACCAATGACAAAGTCTACACCTCTGGCTTGGGTGGCATTTTCCCGAAAGGCCTTCTCGTGGGAGTTGTGCGCAGCGTGAAATCCTCTGAACAGAAGGAAGAAAAGAACATTCTTTACCAGGATGTGGGGATTACGCCTGCCGTCGATCTGGTGCGCATCGACGAGGTATTCGTTGGCATCGGCGTCAAGGTGTCGGAAAAACTCAAACCAGCGCAGAAGAGTTGATATGAACCGTGTCCTCATTCCCATTATCCTCATGCTTGGCATTATCTTCCTGCTGATGATTCAATGCACCGTCATCGACAGGTGGTATCCCTGGGGAGTGCGTCTGGAACTTCTCCCCGCCCTTTTGCTCTATGCTTCCTTCACAGTGAACCTTCCCTCGGCGCTCCTCCTGGGCCTGCTGGCCGGAGTGATGTATGATTCGTTCAGCGCGGGACATTTCGGCGGCAGCTTGTTTCCCTATGTGGCGAGCATCACCCTTTTCTGCATGGTTCGCCCTATTTTTTTCCGAAACCAGTTTACCACTCAATTCCTGAGCGGGATCGTCTTTGGGTTCATGGCTCTTTCTCTCCAATTCCTGCTTTCCGGAAAGTTCATGGTAGGCTGGGAATATGCATTTCCCAAGATCCTCCGGCTCGCGCTCGTCACCGGAGTGCTTTCCGTGTTTTATTTCGCGTTTTTTGACGTGCTGGCACGGATGATCGGACTCGATCCCGGCCGCATCGAAGACAGTCTGACATGATTTTAAATTCCACCGAATCGCGCTCCCTTTGGCGCACGTACGTCATGACTACCATCATGGCGATCGGGCTTCTCCTCCTGTTGGTCGCGCTCGCTTATCGGGAAATCAGTCAGGGTGACTTTTGGACCGAGCAGATGGCCCAAAGTTCCACGCGAGCGGTCAAGCTTCCTGCGCCGCGAGGGCTTATTCTCGATCGCAACCGCACGGTCTTGGTGGACAACCGACCGAGTTATAACGTGGCTCTCTATCTCGATGAGTTCAACGCGGGCCGCAGCACAAAAAAACTTTTAAAAATCGTTCACACCAGCATCGAGACCATGAAGGATCGCATGAAGATGCCGATCAAGGTGAATGACAACACCATCCTGCGTCATTATGATCAGCGCGGCCCTCTCCCATTGACGGTCTGGAACGATTTAAGCCCGGCCGCACTCGCCGCATTCGAGGAGCGGAGCCCGTGGATGCAAGGCGTTGATCTCCAAATCGAGCCCGTGCGCGTCTATCCCTTTGGCCCTCTCGCCTGCCATGTGCTGGGTTATGTCGGCAAACCAGAGTCGTCAAAAGAAGAGGAGGAAGACTTCGATTCCATGGGACGCAAAGCCTTCTCCCAACCGGACCTCGTAGGAAAATCTGGCATTGAAGCCTCCATGGATAAAGTGCTTCAAGGCACTTCGGGACAGCGGGTCATCAAATTGAGCGCCGCCGGAATGAAAGAGGCCGAAGTGAGCAACTTCGAACCAACACCCGGCAACAATATCATTCTCTCGATCGACAAGGACATTCAGGCAATTGTTGAGGAAACATTCGTCGGATACCGCGGGGCGTGCGTGGTCATGGACCCGAACAATGGAGATATTCTGGCAATGGCTTCCGCCCCCACTTTCAATCCTAATCTTTTTATTCCTGCCATCAAAAGTTCGGACTGGAATGAATTGCAGAACGATAAGCAAAAACCTCTCTTAAATCGCGCCGTTCAGGGCGGCTACGCTCCGGGTTCAACATTCAAAGTGATCACCACGCTTGCAGGACTGGAAAAAGGGACCATCACCCCTGAAGAAAAAGTTGAATGCCTAGGACGATTCTTTTTGGGAAATCTTTCATTCGGATGCTGGAACAAGGGGGGTCACGGCGATATGAATCTCAAAGACGCGATCACGATGTCCTGCGATGTCTATTTTTATACCATGGGCATGCGTATGGGCGGTCCGGCGATGTGGAGCATGTCTTCCGCTTTTGGCCTCGGTGAGCGCACCGGCGTGCCCCTCGATCACGAAGAGACAGGCATCCTTCCTACTGAGGAATGGAAAAAGAAAAGAAATCCACGCGACCGATGGACCACCGGCGACAGCGTCAATATGTCCATTGGTCAAGGCGCGCTTCTCGTAACTCCTCTTCAAATGGCGGTCGTCTCCTCGACCATCGCCAACGGAGGCATCGTCTATAAACCGCGCCTGGTGTTGCGTGTGGAATCGTCGGATGGCGACACGTTGATGGATTTCCCTCCTGAAACGCGTGGATTGCTTCCCGCCTCTCCTGCTCACCTTCAAATTCTGAAAGAAGCGATGCTCAACGTCGTCGAAAATGGCACTGGAAAATCCGCGGCACTGGAAAAAATTAAGATCGCTGGAAAAACAGGAAGCGCACAGTTTACCGGTTTTGATCCACACAGCGGCAAAATCACAAAACAGACACGAGCTTGGATGATTTCCTTTGCTCCTTACTTTCAACCTCGTTACAGCATCATCGTTCTCGCAGAAGGCACGGTGGACGAATCGGGCGGACATACCGCCGGACCATTTATCGGCACCATTTATAAAAAAATCTTCCAGCTTGAGGAAGCTCGCAAAGAACAAAAACCCCCTCCTGCCGTTGCCGCTGTGCCGATTTCCGAAAAAATCGCGGGATTTGAGGGCGATGTCAGCGGTGAGCTGATGGACGACAATAACAATTCCCCTCCATCTTCACAGACAACCGATCAGTCGGAGGATGAAGAAGAGCCGCCGCCCAAATCCTTTCCAGCTGAGAAGGTCACGATTCCATGAAAAAATTAAAGATCCAAATCTTCCTCAAAGAGCTGGCGTTCGATTTTCGTTGGAGCCAATTCCTTGCGATGCTTTTCCTCATGGTCCTGAGCTCGCTTTTCGTTTTCAGTGCCACTTATCGCGACGATCATTTGCTTCCGGTGGAAGTACAAAAGCAATGGATTTGGTTTGGGGTCGGATTGTGTATTTACCTGTTCGTCTCATTGATTGATTATCATTGGGTCTGCCGCCATTCCTGGTTCGTTTATGGCATCGTCTTCGTCCTCCTCGTTCTTGTCTTTCGATCGCACGCTGTATTCGGAGCGCAACGCTGGCTCGAAATCGGGAAAATCAAGATCCAGCCCTCCGAATTTGCCAAAATCTCCGTTCTTCTTGCCCTCTGTTATTATTTGAGCCGATGCGTAGGACAGCTGGGTGATTGGCGACGGATGGGGCTCGTCTCTCTGATTGCGCTTGTCCCCGCCGTTCTCATCTACAAACAGCCTGATCTTGGGACGGCGCTTGTCGTGGTTGCCCTCTTTCTCATGATTCTTTTTATCGCAGGCGCTCCCATGAGATTCTTTACCATTCTGGGGATCATTTCCCTCTTGGGAGCAACATTGATCGGAATCGAGACTTACCGCTATGCCCAATTTCGCAAAGCACGCACCGAAATAGAGGCGCCAGAAAGCGAAAATGGCAATGAAATGATACAGGTGAGGAAACCGCGAAAAATCCAATTGCTCAGTGAAGCCGATAAATCGAAACCACCGGCCAAATTCAAATCCTACTTTCATTTGAAAGAATACCAGCTCAATCGCATCCTGGGAGTCGTCGCGCCGGACGAACTGGACCGGCTGCGGGAAGGTTGGAACCGCGAGCAAGCGCTGATTGCGATCGGCAGCGGCGGCCTGAGCGGCAAGGGCTGGAACAAGGGAGATGTCACGCGAGGAGGCTATCTGCCGAGAACAATCTCTCTGAACGACTTTATTTTTGCCGTGTTTGCGGAAGAAACCGGACTGGTGGGCGGAGTCGTCCTCGTCTGCCTGTATGCCATCCTTCTTTTTGGAGGGATTCGGATCGCCATGAAGGCACGCGACAATCTGGGGATGCTTCTGGCATCCGGAGTGACGTTCCTTCTGTTCTTCCACGTGTTCGTAAACATTGGAATGACACTGGGAATTTTGCCGATTGTCGGCGTTCCACTGCCCCTTATGAGTTACGGGGGTTCCTTCGTGCTCGTCTGCATGACGGCACTCGGTTTGTTGCAAAGCGTGTGGCTCCATCGAAAACCTTATTAACTATTTCCTAAGCTCTTGTTCCTTTTTCATCCACGCACGCGTGGTATTTCACTATGTTAAAATTTATTTTTTCAAAACGTAAGCCATCGAACAAAGAAATCATCATTAACGCAGAAATGTTGGAAAAGCGGGTGGCACTGCTTGAAAACGGGCGCCTTGAGGAATTTCACATCGAACGCACGACAGAACAGCGTCTCGTCGGCAGCATTTTCAAGGGACGCATCAAAAATCTGGAACCCGGCCTCAAAGCGGCGTTTGTCGACATCGGATTTGAGAAGAACGCCTTCCTCCACTACTGGGACATTATTCCTGAATCGACCGACACCACGTTCGAAGCAGTCGAAACGAAGGGAAGCAAAGGCCGCGGCAATCGCGAAGGGAAGCCCCGGCCCACCATGAACGATATCCCGAAGCTTTACCCTCCCGGAACCGAAGTGATCGTCCAAGTGACCAAAGGGCCCATCAGCACCAAGGGCCCCCGCATCACCACGGACATTAGCCTTCCTGGACGCTATCTCGTGCTCAATCCTTACAGCGGCCAGAGCGGGATCTCGCGAAAAATCGAGGATCCGAAGGAACGTTCCCGGCTGCGCGACATCCTGCGCAACATGACCGTCCCTGATGGCATGGGGGTGATCATTCGAACCGTGGGAGCCGGCCAGAGCCGCCGCTATTTCGTACGCGATCTCGCGCTCCTCGTCGACGAATGGCAGAAGATCGCGGAGCGCATCAAGGCGGCGCCAGTCCCCTCCTGCGTCTATCAGGAACCCGGCCTGGTCTATCGCACGGTACGCGATTTCCTCACTGAAGAAGTCGACCGGATCGTCGTGGACAACAATGAAGAGTGCGAGCGCATTCGCTCCCTCGTGGGACAGATTTCCAATCGCGCGAAAAGCAAGGTGAAGCTCTACGACGAACCCAATCCCATTTTCGAACGCTTCAACGTGGATCGGCAGATTGAGGACGCGTTTAAGCGCCAGGTCTGGTTGAAGTGCGGAGGCTATATTGTGATCGATGAAACCGAAGCGCTCGTCGCCATCGACGTGAACACGGGCCGCAACAAGAGCGGTGCGAATCTGGACCGCACGATCCTGCAGACCAACCTTGAGGCAGCGGAGGAAATCGCTCGACAGCTTCGTCTTCGCAACATTGGCGGCATTGTCGTCATCGACTTCATCGACATGAAGAGCCCCCGTGACCGCCAAGAAGTGACCAACCGCCTGCGGGATTGCGTCCGACGCGACAAGGCGAAAACACATATCCTGCCCATTTCGGCCGTCGGACTCACTGAAATGACCCGCCAGCGCCAGGAAGAAAGCATCCGGGACGCTGTCTACGAAGATTGTCCGAACTGCGGCGGCCGCGGGGTGATCAAATCCTCGGAGACGATGAGTGTGGAGATCCAGCGTTCTTTGACAAAAATCATGCGCAACCGGGATGCGCGCAACGGAGAATTCACGATCCGCGTCATTGTGCATCCCGAAGTGCTTGATCGCCTCCGATCTCAGGACGAGGAACTGCTCGTCGGGATGGAGCAGCGCCTCTCAGGCAAGCTAAGCTTCCGCGCCGATCCCGCCCTTCACAAAGAAGAATTTAAGATCGTGAATCATGTGACGGGTGAGGAGTTAAAATAGAACTCAAAGGTGCTATCGTTTTTTCTCGATCAATTCGATTTCGTAGCCTTCGGGCGCATCGATAAATGCAAAGATGCTCCCACTGGAACTTTTTGTCGGACCATCGCTTAGCTTCCAACCTTTTTTACCGATCTCCCGCACAAACGCATCCAGATCGTCGACTTCAAACGCAAGATGCGTGAGATCGGGCTGCACCTGGACGTTGCCGCTCTTTGGAAAATGACAGAGCTCGATCAGTTCATCGCTGCCAGAAGCCTTCATGAAGACGAGCTCCGATCCGCGCGGCGATTTGTGGCGTGAAACTTCCTGCAATCCCAGGACATCGCGATAAAACCCAACGGTCGTTTCCAAATCATTCACGCGATAGCGTGTGTGAAGCAGCTTGGTGACATGGCTCATGCGAGAAATCTAGCTCATCGTGGAAAAAAATCGAGCTTCAGACCAAATTATACCGGCCTGGGGCGATGATGCGATTGGGGTCGAATACCTTTTTGAGATCGCGCACGAGCCGCCAGTAGGGATTTTTTTCTTGGATGACTTGGCTCATCGACTGGATTCCAAGACGATAGGGAATATATCCCTTCTCGATGAATTGCCGATGCCACTCCTCAATACACGCATGCGCGGCATCGACGCGCGCCTGCTGATCGCGGCGAAACACTAAATTGATCACCCCTTCCAAAGCTTTCGTGTTCACCATATTCAGAGTGATATAGGTTTCGAATCCATATTTCTTAAAAATCGATTCCGTGCCCGCAACCACTTCATCCACGCTTTTCGCATTCATGGGGATCATCGGCAGGCAATAAAGCTGGCCGGACTGACTCTGGTCGGGTTCGGAAACTCCGGCCATGGGTTCGTCATTCAAGGGCCAATAAACGCTGCGCAAGGCGGCATCGGTCGGGATGCCTTTGGTCAAACCGTAGAGTGGCTCCATCGCATGCAACACCGCCGACTTTCGAGCGAACGAAGGAATGAAACTCAATCCCTTGGCGACGGATTGAAGGCGTGCAAGGGTCCGATCGTTGAGAAAGGTGATGCGCGCCAATTTCGTGAGAGCTTTTTTGATCCGGATCCGAATCTCTTTCAATTGCCCCGCAGTGCCCATCAAGCCGCATCCCGCCGTCCAGATCCCCGGAATTTCAAGCCGGACAATCTCCTCGGCTATTTTCCGCAAATCAAAGGCGCTTCCTTGACGCGTGCGTTTGAGATATTCGTAAATTTCAGGAGTCAACGCGGAAACCGAGCGATGCCGGTTGGCGATGTGAACAACTGTTTGGATGATTTCCTGCTGCCGAAGGCGACGCAGCACTTCGACAAACTCGCCGAGTTTTTTCGGATCGCGCAAGGTCGCGAGCATGCACACCATCTCTTCGCGCTTTGGAATCAGGTCGATTGCGGCGGAAGTCACAATGCCAAAATTCGATTGTGCAAAAAGACCGTCCAACGAAGGTCCCGTCCCATGGCGATAGAGAAACGTGGTTTGCGCCTGCGGAAAGGACCCGAAGCCGGTTTGAATGCGTTCGCCGTTGCCGAGAACGACGTCGATGCCTGAAAGCGAGTCGGCCCGGCTTGAAAAATAGGCGACGCCGCGATCCAGAGCGTTGCCGATCAGACTCGTATTCCGCCCCGAACCAATGACGTTCAGAACAAGTGGCAGACGTCGTTCGCACAGATAATCGTAAAGCTGGCCTTGGGTAACGCCCGGCTCGACGACGGCATAGTGATGCTCGACGTTCACCTCGCGGATCCGGTTCATCCGACCAAGGTCAACCACCACCGCTCCATCACGCACAGGGAGCCGTGATCCCATTCCCCAATTCCGCCCGCAGCTGATGGGATAAAGAGGAATTTTGAATTCATTCGCGATCTGGACAATTTGCTGAATCTCTTCCGCGCAGGATGGCTTCAAGACCGCCAGGACAGAGCGCTGAAGGGCGCTCACATTCTGACAAAAGGACTTCAGCGCTGATGGATCCGTTTCGACGAATCGCTCACCGACAATGCCCTTCCAACATTGGATCGCCTGGGCGAAGGCTGGAGCATCCATGACCCCCTCACGCTGGGGTGAAAATGGAAACGTGTCGAGAGAAACTTCGGCCGATTCCCTCAACATGGCATGACTTTGCGAACGGGAGCGCCGTTTGATTGCTGAAATGGAACCACCGAATCCGTCTTTTGGATGAGAGGCAAGTGGATCGACACCGTCGTCCCGCGCTGAACCGCGCTCTGCACTTGGATCGTGCCTCCGTGATCTTCGATCACTTTTTTCGTGATCAGAAGACCGAGGCCTGTCCCTTTGCCTGGCTCTTTCGTGGTGAAATAAGGATCAAACATGT
>Ga0207037_10106_pt3 | contig 28405 bp, 26 predicted proteins | sample Alteio_BWMinCont_75_FD_153268 | JGI IMG/M metagenome (GOLD analysis project Ga0207037, IMG submission 153268) | Enriched cells from forest soil in Barre Woods Harvard Forest LTER site, Petersham, Massachusetts, United States -... | ecosystem: Environmental > Terrestrial > Soil > Temperate forest >... | reverse complement strand
TGAAATTTGGCTTTCGTCGGTTTTTTTGTCGCAACCTGCCCTGTCTGCAAAAACCCAACCAAATCGTTTCCGACGCGAAGCGGCACGGTGGTGTCGCAAAGGCCGGCAAAACAAACCACGGTTTTGGGTTCTTGCGCATTGGAATCAGAGATCTGCTGCTGCACTTCGAGGCATGCGACACAGCTTCGATTCGTGCTGGCCATGAGGGCGCAAAACGGATTCTCAAATTTCTTCCCGTGGTGCGCCATGTTCCAGACCTGCACCGAACGCAGCGACAACGGCATCCCGGTGGCCTCGTTAAACGCGCTTTCGTAGTCCTCGAAAATTTTAGAGAGAGAGAGGGCCTGAACCAGCTTCTTTTCAGAGGCAATCACCATGCTGGCATTGTGAAGTCGTCTCACAAAAAAGCAATACTGCAGCTTGTCGAAGCAAAAGGGGGTCGAAACTGAGCAACATCGGGTGAGCACCACCCAGGACTTAATCCTAGGATAAAAACGATCCCCCCGAGTGGGATTACAAAACCTATGAAAACCTTGGAACTCGCGGCTCAGAACACACAAAATAGCAACGTCACGCAATGGGTCGAAGAAATGGCCATCCTCTGCAAGCCCGATCATATCTTCTGGTGCAACGGTTCCGACATGGAGAAGGAGGAATTGACGTGCGAAGCCGTCGACAAGGGCGTCCTCATCCAGTTAAACCAGCAGAAACTGCCCGGCTGCTACTACCATCGTTCCAATCCAAATGACGTAGCCCGGGTGGAGCAATGCACCTTCATTTGCACCCAAACCCGCGAAGAGGCTGGGCCCACCAATAATTGGGCGGCCCCGGAGGAGATGTATCGAAAACTTTACGGGTTGTGCGAAGGATCCATGCAGGGACGCACGATGTACGTCATCCCCTACCTGATGGGACCCATTGGCTCACCCATGACGAAGGTGGGCATCGAACTCACTGATTCCATCTACGTCGTTCTCAACATGCGCATTATGACGCGCATGGGCAACGTTGCCTACGAGCAGCTTGGCGATTCCAAGGATTTCAACCGCGGCCTGCATACGATGCTCGACGTGAATCCCGACCGCCGCTACATCGCGCACTTCCCGCAGGACAACACCATCATCTCCGTCGGCTCCGCGTACGGCGGCAATGTGCTCTTGGGGAAAAAATGCCTCGCGCTGCGGATCGGTTCCTTTCTGGGCCGCAAGGAACAATGGATGGCAGAACACATGCTCATCATGGGCGTGGAGTCACCCGTCGGTGAAAAGACGTACGTCGCCGCGGCCTTTCCCAGTGCCTGTGGCAAAACGAATTTCAGCATGCTGATCCCTCCCAAACAGTTCCAAGGATGGAAAATCTGGACGGTGGGCGATGATATCGCCTGGATGAAACCCGGTCCCGACGGCCGGCTTTATGCCATCAACCCGGAAGCCGGTTATTTTGGAGTCGCGCCGGGAACCAACATGACGTCGAACCCGAATGCGATGAAAACCATCCAGCGGGACACGATCTATACCAATGTGGCGCTCACGCCGGATCTCGACGTCTGGTGGGAAGGCAAGGACGGCCCCGTGCCGCCCAAGCTCACCGATTGGAAAGGCAATCCCTGGACGCCGGATTCGAAAGAAAAGGCGGCGCATCCGAACAGCCGATTCACCGCGCCCATGCACAACAATCCAGCATTGGCAAAGGAAGTGGATGATCCACAGGGCGTGCCCATCAGTGCAATCATCTTCGGCGGAAGGCGCGCGTCCACCATCCCGCTCATCTACCAGACGTTCAACTGGATCCATGGCGTTTATGTGGGAGCCACAATGGGATCGGAGATGACCGCCGCCGCCGCGGGCACCATCGGTCAGGTGCGGCGCGATCCCATGGCCATGCTCCCCTTTTGCGGCTACAACATGGGCGATTACTTTACGCATTGGCTGAAAATGCGGAAACACATCAAATATCCTCCAAAAATTTTCAGCGTAAACTGGTTTCGCAAGGATGATCGCGGCCATTTCCTGTGGCCAGGCTTCACCGAAAATATGCGCGTGCTCAAATGGATCGTCGACCGGTGCCACGGCCGTTGTGCCGCCCAGGAAACCCCTTTAGGTTGGGTGCCTAAAGCGGAAGACTTCGACATGGAGGGGCTCGAAGACCACCTCTCAAAACTGAACGAAGCGCAAGAGATCGACCTCGAGGAATGGAAAAGAGAGGTCATTTCGCAGGACGAACTTTTTATCAAGCTTTATCCAGATCTTCCCAGAGAACTGATCTTCCAACGTGAACTTCTTATCGCCCGACTCTAAGCGTGTTCGCCTAAGGCAACATTTCCTGCACATCTTACTGCTTCTCTTCGCGTTCGCGGGTTTCTCCGCGTTGGACGCAGCCACCATCACGCCTTCCGGAGAAAAGTCCCCATCCAGTCCAAACGCTTTAGCACCGACCACAAATGCGGAACCGGAGCACCTTGTGCACGGCCTCATCAATCTTGAATTCGCAGATCACCACCTAACACCCCGTGGAATCAATCTGCAGGACAAGGGACTCATCTCCCAGCCTCTTCTCCGTCTTGATTGGGACTTATATAAACTAGCGCCCACTGCCGACAAAACCATCAATGAAGTGACCTTAACAACAGCGCTATGGAACGATATCGACACCGATCGTTCAGGAGTTAAACCGGGAAATTGGAATGAAATCGATCCGACGATTGGGCCTAATATAAGATTTCTGCGCGATTGGACGCTCGAATCACCCTTCACCGCTTTCGTCAGCGAAACAAGCAGCTTTCCTACCTGTTGGGCCTGGGATCCCAGGTTGACCTATCACGACCACTTTATTAAGAATTTTTCGATCAATCCCTATATCGAATTTTTTGACGAACTTCAAAACAAGATCACGGTGGTCCTTGTCCCGGCGAGGTCAGAACGCAGTTATTACGGAGTCATTGGAATGGACCCCACCTATGCCTTTCAACAGATACCCCTAAAACTGGAATTGCCGACCTACATCACGATTCCAGGAGAAAATTTCTACCAGCGCAAAGACGGGAGCGGCGGGGGCATCGACGTGGGGCTGTTTACCACCATGTTCAAAGCAACGGTACCCCTTGATTTTATTTCTTCTTCATTCGGCAAATGGAGCGTCTACGCGGGCGTTCAATACGATTATCTCAATAATCCAGGGCTCCTAGATGGCAACGAAATAGCCGGCGCGGCTCAGAACCGGGAACGCAGCATCGTCGTTTTTCACGGTGGAATTACTTTCCGCTTCTAACCCAGAGCGATATCAGGCACGCTGCGTGCATCGATAGTCGGTGAAAAACATACCGACTACTTTTTTGAAGATGCGATTGAAATGGATCAGGAAAACGAATTTGAATGACACTCAACTCCGAAGCTCCTCTTGTTCGCCCGTTGGCGTTTTGCCTGAAATTTGCAAGATTGCTATTTCCTTAAATTCTCAAAACCCATCATGAATTGAGAAAAATCAATACACTTCGACTTTCAGCCCCGTCTTGACGCGGACCCTTCGCGCAATCGTGGAAAGCACCGCCAACGGCAGATGGGAACAAAAGCCAGGCTTTCCAGGATCCCGTGTAATGGAATAAATCTGCACGCGATCAATTTGAGCTCCTGAGAGGACCAGCTCGCGCAGACGATCACCATACTCGCCGATTTCGTGCTCATCAGGACCTCTGCCTCCAATGGCACAAAAGAGGCTTTGAATCACCACGGGCCGGGTGGACGCCAGCGTGCCGATATTCGCAAGCACCTGCGCCAACGGGGCCCGTGATCGGTTGACGAGCTCCAGATATTCCTGCGTGCCTGCATCGAGCTTTGCCCACACCTCATCCGTGGCTTCGAACAATGCCAGCCCATCGCGCACTGTCTTGAGCGAAAGCCCGGTTGCGTTGGTAATCAGCACGAGCTTGAATTTGTGAAACTGGGGATTCGCGCGAATACGCAAAAGCTCCTGAACGACTCCATGAAAATTGGGACAGAGCGTGGGCTCTCCCTCGCCACTTAACGCGACATCCTTGAGCTGCAGGAGTTCTGGAGGCACATGAGAAAACCCGTTTACTTCGGATAGTTTGCCCATCTGTACGATCGCAAGGAGCTGAACCAGCTCGCGTGACATCACCTTGATGTCCACATGGCGGCCGGCATGTGCCTCATCCCGTTTCACCTGGCAATAGACACAATCGAAATTGCATTTCTGGTCAGGCGCCATGTTGATGCCGATGCTCAACCCTCCGGCGCGCTGGGAAATCGTCGCGTAAACCATCTGATTGCCCAGAAAGTCCTGCGGATAGAGGACCACACGGGCTAGTTTCGAAAGACGAAAATCATTGGCGCGCTTCATAAAGTGCGGCGTTCATGGCTGTGGCATTCAAGGTCATCTTTAACTTCGTCGGATTTCCATTCCGTCGTTTCATGCAACGCAGCTGCGTGATCCCAAAAGTCCGCTTGGAGATGTTGTTCGAGGGCTCGTTTGAGAGCACGATAACAAATTCCGTGGGCAGCCCAGGACACCCCAAGGTCGTTGATGATCGAATGCGTCAGTTCATGAAGCACGTCATTGAGCCCGCTCCGCTCCAGCCGGATTTGTACCCGTTTCAAAGCCAATTTCCCATGTACCCTGAATCTAATGAACCCGCACATCCCCTGCTTCGCAATTTTTGGCGTACTCTTCGCCGCATTTGAGGGGGTCACTTTTGAAGAAAAGGCAAATTTTGTTAAGAAAGCGCCAATCTAGGTGGCGTCGAAAGAGGCCGCTTGCGCCATGTTGTTCTCACGCACCCGGTCATTATGAGTTTCAATCATCTCTCTTCAGTCGAAGCGGCCGCCATGATTCCCCACGGTGCCACTGTCGGATTCAGCGGGTTCACACCCGCCGGTTCGGCAAAATCCATTCCCGTGGCAATTGCGTCGCACGCACGGCATGAGCACGCGGCCGGCCGGCCCTATACAATCCGCGTCCTCGCGGGCGCCTCCACCGGCAAATACATCGACCACGAACTCGTGCAAGCCGACGCCGTCTCCTATCGCGCTCCCTACCAGTCCGATTCGTTGATGCGCGGAAAAATCAACGAAGGCAAAATTGCGTTCGTCGACATGCACCTTTCCCATTTTCCGCAGATGGTCCTTCAGGGATTTCTGGGCAAGCTCGACTTTGCTGTGATCGAGGCGACCGAGGTGACGGCGGATGGACGGGTCTATCTCACCACGAGCATTGGAGCGAGTCCGGCGTTTCTTCAAGCAGCGAAAAAGGTGTTCATCGAAATCAACCATAAGCAAAACCCCCGACTGAGGGAAATGGCCGACATTCTGGTGCCGCCCACACCACCCAACCGCAACATTTTGCCGATCACGCACGTGGGCGCAAAAGTCGGTAAACCTTACGCGGAGGTCGATCCCGCAAAAATTGTCGGCATCGTTGAAACAGATGCGATGGACGATGTGGAACCGTTTACCACGCAAAATGGCTGCGCGGAAAAAATCGCCTCACATGTGGCGGATTTTCTCGTAAAGGAACGGAAATCCGGGCGTATTCCCGTCGAATTTCTTCCGCTCCAGGCGGGAATCGGAAATACGTGCAATGCCATCATGGGAAAGCTCGGCAACTGCCCCGATATCCCCGATTTCTCGATGTATACGGAGGTCTGCCAAAACTCACTCCTCGATCTGATTGACGCCGGACGACTGAAAATGATCAGCACGACCGCGCTCACCCTTACGAATGATTACATGCAACGCGTCTTTTCGAACATCGACCATTACGCCAAACATATTGTCCTTCGACCTCAGGACATCTCGAATAATCCTGAGGTGATCCGCCGCCTCGGAGTGATTTCAATCAACACAGCACTCGAAGTCGATTTGATGGGGCATGTCAATTCGTCTCACGTAATGGGAACGAAAATTATGAATGGCATTGGCGGCAGTGGCGATTTCACGCGCAACGCCTATGTCTCAATTTTCGTCTGTCCAGCCCTGGCGAAGGGCGGGGCAATTAGCAGCATCGTCCCGATGTGCGCGCACGTAGACCACAACGAGCATAGTGTCGGAGTGATCGTCACCGATCAGGGTTATGCCGACCTTCGCGGCAAGGCTCCACGCGAACGAGCGCACCTGGTCATCGACCATTGCGCGCACCCTGAATTTCGCGACGATCTATGGAGATATCTGCGCTCGGTTTCCGACGTGCATGTTCCCCACAACCTCACTCGCGCGTTCGCGATGCACCGCCAATATCAACTCGCCGGCTCCATGCACGGCATTCACTGGGATCAATTTCTATGAAAACGTCACTCCGCGGGGAAGCTCTCCTCCAAAATCCCAGATTCAATCGCGACACCGCGTTCACATTAGAGGAGCGCGAGCGCCTCGGCCTGATCGGGCTCCTGCCTCCCGCCGTCATGAGCATCGAACAACAGGTCACCATGGAAATGGAGCACATTTGCCAAAAATCCGATCCATTGGAGCAATATATCGGACTTCTCTCACTGCTGGACCGCAATGAAACGCTTTTCTACCGGTTGTTGATTGAAAACATGGCCCGCTTCACGCCTATCCTTTACACCCCCACCGTCGGGCTCGCGTGCCAGCAATTCAGTCACATTTTTCGCAGGGCGCGCGGACTTTATCTGTCGCCCAATGACCGCGGCCGTATCGTCGAACGATTGCGATGTCTCCTCCCCGCCGACATCCACCTTATCGTTCTCACCGACAATGAACGCATCTTGGGCCTCGGCGATCTCGGCATGGGCGGCATGGGAATTTCTATCGGCAAATTAATGCTCTACACAGCAGGCGCCGGTATTCATCCCTCCAACTGCCTCCCGGTCTGCTTCGACATGGGCACGAACAATGAAGCACTTCTGAATGATCCCTATTATCTCGGCTATCGCGCCAGCCGGCTCAAGGGGCCTGAATATGACTCATTGATCGAGGAACTCGTTCAAGCCGTGAAAAAAATTTTTCCACAGGCGGTGTTGCAATGGGAGGACTTCAAAAAGGCCACTGCCTTTCGCCTTCTTGACCGTTACCAGAATGTTCTACCCAGCTTCAACGATGACATCCAGGGCACTTCCGCAGTGGTGCTGGCCGGCGTCTACGCAGCCCTGCGGCATCTGAAACAGCCTCTCGAAGATCAGCGCATCCTGTATTTCGGCGCAGGCGCCAGCGGCGTCGGCATCGGGAGGCTCATCCGTCTTGCACTGCAGGACGCAGGTCTTTCGGAACACGAAGCCCGGCTCTCCCAGCTCTTCTTCGACTCTCAGGGCCTACTCTGGAGCGGACGAAATAATCTGGACGATCACAAGCGCGATTTCGTGCTGACGCCTGAAGAACTCGCGCAGATTCACATTCCGCCGGCCGCGTATCAGGATTTTCAAAAGGCAATCGAAGCTTTCAAGCCCACGGTCCTTATCGGCACAACGGGCAACGCGGGCACATTCAACACCAAAATTCTTGAGACCATGGGCAAGCACTGCCAGCGGCCAATCATCTTCCCGCTGAGCAATCCCACAAAGAACGCGGAGTGCTCGCCTTCGGAAGCAATGCTTCACACCCAAGGTCGCGCACTTGTCGCAACAGGCTCGCCGTTCAATCCGGTCTTCTTCAATGAAAAGGAACATGTCATTGGCCAGGCTAACAATGTCTTTATTTTCCCAGGCGTGGGGCTTGGTGCTCTGGTCAGCCGTACGCGCCGGATCACTACGAACATGTTTCTCACAGCCGCGCGGACTCTGGCTGATCATATCCCCGAGCACCGCCTCCAACAGGGCGCGCTTTATCCTGACATCAGCGACTTGCGCCGCATCAGCGTCGTCATCGGATTGAAGGTCGCCCAATTGGCGCGCGACGAGGGGAACGGCCGCCGCGCCTCAGACGCACAATTTCTCAAGGAAATTGAAAAAAATTTCTGGTATCCAGCCTATGAACCCTTTTTCGCTCCGAAAACCCCAAAGAAGAATAAAGTGAAGAAATCGCCCGTGCCCGTATAGTTGCGTTTCCGCAGTTGTTCTCATTGCCCCAAGGGAAAATTTGGAGATCCAATCAATGCATTCTTCAGCGCCTGCGGCTGGAACTTTTGAAAGCTCATGCGAGCTTTCTTGATGCGCAGCTTATAAGGCTGCGGATTTTTCATGCAGCGTCTCGACGTGGAGATTCAACGCGTTGAGCGAAAGATTGATGTCTACGATAAATGCCAAAAGCGATCCTATTAATGAAGCAAGACATCCAATGAAAAGCATCGCGATAAGCAACATCAGCCCGAGTTTGAAAAACGCCGATACGAACAGACTGATGATCATCAGAGCCGCGAGAAGCAGGCTGAGCGAGCAAAGCGCAACGGCAAGGCGCATCAAGCTTGCGCGGCGGGAAAGAATACGCAGCTGGGAGTCCAGGCGCTGGTGACGTTCGGAAGAAGCGTTCCTTAACGCGTCCGAAAGCAGGCGCGCACGATCAATGACGCGGCCAAAACGATTCGTCATCGAGAGTAAAACAAGGCCGACTCCGGATATGAGAATGACCGGACTGACCGCCATTTGAAGAATTGAGACAAGTTCTTGAAGTTGCATGGAAAAAAGGTGTTTGCGCAAAAACAGCTTTCCCAATACTCGGTTGAAACGCAAACCAAGAAAGGAATAAATGCCCTTGGAACACGATTTCGACAACACGGGCCACACGTCTTGAGAGAGTGGTTCGCGAAATCTTTCAGGAAAACAGCCGCATCGCCCCGGTAAACGAGCTGAACTTGACCTGCATCAAGGCTCTTTTGGCGTTTGGGAGCGATCTTGAGAGTGTGGAACCCAAAATTTACGACATCTCCAAGCACAAGGCCTTCGTGCGCGGGGGCATCAGCAGTAAGACGCTACAAAAAAATTCATCCGGAAAGGTCATCCTTTTCCAATTCGACGCAGGGCAGCAACTCTCCGAGCACACGGCCACCGTGCCGGCTGTCATGCACTTCCTTGATGGCGAGGCGCGGGTGAAGCTGGGCACGAAAATCGTGAACGCCAAACCTGGAACATGGATCCACATGGAAGCTGGCGCTCTTCACGCCATCGACGCAACCACCCGCACGACCATGCTGCTCACTCTTTTTATCCATCCATCTCAATCCATTTAATCCCTATGCATTCCGAAATTCCCATCGACGTTCGTGAAATTCCGCCGGGACTGAAACATCCGGCGATTTTCCAAACCTGGTCTGTCGTTGCAAAGGGTGGCTCCATGCTTCTCATCAACGACCACGATCCATTGCCACTTTATGACCAATTCGCCGCGGAATATCCCGGTAGATTTCATTGGGACTATGTTGATCGCGGGCCGGATATCTGGCGTGTGCGCATTTCCAAGGGAAGCTTCAAAACGCCAGACTTTGTTCCTCCAGCAGCCGCCAAACGCACTTCAAAACCCGTGAACAAGGACCTCGCTCCGCTGGAGCTCGACATGCGTCCTCTTCTCGCGACAGGGGGCTCGCCATGCAAACCCATCGATGACGCGATCGCGCGGCTTCAACCCGGACAGGCCTTTCATCTATTCGTGCCTTTTCAGCCACGGCCTCTTTACGCGAAACTCTTGCAGCTCGGATTTGATCATCGCGAAACGAAACTCGATGACGGCACTTGGAAAATCGAGTTTGTCCCAGGAGCCGCCCACGACGAGAAGCACACCGACTGCTGCTGTGCTGGTCATCAAGGCGCCAATGAGGTGGAAATCCGTTTGGACACACGGCAACTCGAACCTCCACAGCCTCTTGTCCTGGCCCTTGAAGCGTTGCAGCAGATGGAAAGAGGCAAAAAGCTGCTCCTGCTGACCGAGAGAAAACCGATGCATCTTCTCGATCAGCTGGACGAACGCGGTTTCGCCTACGATTCCACGGAACTGTCCGACCATAGCTTCGAAACTCACGTCTGGCACTCCCCAGTAAAAACATGAATTCTCCTCCTTCGCCGATGGGAAATGCCATGGCCGCAACAAAGCTGCCGATCCCTTATTTTGTCTTCGCCTTTGCATGCCTGGGCACGGCGGCGATCGCACTGCCATTTTTCGCAGCCGATGTACTGGCGCAGCATCACTACACGCAGCGCACGGTCGCTTTCACCCATCTGGTTTCCCTTGGATGGATCACGTCCGTCATCCTAGGATCAGCAGTTCAGTTGGTCCCTGTGGCTCTTGGAACGAAACTTTACAGCACGCGCCTTCCTCGATGGGGGTTCTGGCTGCACGTTATCGGAGTGAGCGGCATGGTCGCGAGTTTTTGGGTTTGGAATTTCCACTGGCTGCTCTGGTTCGGGTCAAGTTTTACCCTGGGGCTGATTCTTTTCATCTACAACATGCTGCGCTCGATCAAAAAAGCACCTGTCCGCGACGTCGTTTCCGTGCATATCAGCACCGCGCTATTTTATCTCGTTCTGACTTTTCTCGCAGGCCAATATCTCATGCATGACAAAGTGATTTCGTTTTCACCCTTCCACGTCCTTTGCGCCATCCACGCGCACGCGCATCTCGCCGTCCTGGGCTGGTTCTTCATGATGATCATCGGCGTGAGCTACCGGTTGATTCCGATGTTCACACTCTCAAAGATCCAGAGTCCGCGAAGAATCTGGACGGGATACGCGGCCCTGAATCTGGGAATCCCGATGCTCTTTGTCGGCCTCCTGCTTCAACAAAATTGGACATGGATAGCCGCTGTGCCGCTCATGACAGGGCTGGGTTGCTGGTTTTTTGAAATGCAGGCTGTTTATCGCATGCGTCAACGCCCAGCGCTCGACGAAGCGCTCAAACAAATGCGCATCGCCATTTTTCATTTGCCCATTCTGGCCGCTTTCGGATTTTGGCTCGCCCTACCGGAGGCAGCACCCTCCGCATGGAAGGCTCAAGCCCAGACCGGCTACGGTATTCTCGCCCTCTTCGGGTTCGTGACTCTCTTCATCATGGCAGTTATGTACAAGATCGTGCCGTTTCTCGTCTGGTATCAGATTTATCCGCCTCTCATTGGAAAACAGTCTGTTCCCAGTCTGAGCGATCTTTTTTCGCACCGCCTGCAAAAGATTTCCTGCGGCATCTTTCTCGCCGGAATCTGGGCGACGGTGATTTCCAGCAGCCTCGGTGAGAAAATCCCGCTTGCAGTCATTCAATCCGCCGCCTCGCTGATGGGGCTGGGACTGATCCTTTTCGTCGCCAATATGGGATGGATATTCTCAAAATTGAATCGTTCATGCCCCATCGCCATGGCCTGGCTGCAGATCCAGAAATGGTGGACTGGGACCACTCCGCTCAAAATCGCTTCACCTCACAAAAGCCCATGACCACTGGATGTCCATCTACCCTTCAAGTGGAAAACGCCTTGCGCACCGTTGTTGATCCCGAAATCTCTATCAACCTGATGGATCTGGGTGTGATTTACGGCATTCATATTGAGGAACATTCGGTCCAGATCGTGATGACATTCACAAATCCGCATTGTCCCATGCATGAAATTTTGGTTGCGGGGGCGAAATCAGCAGTGATGCGCATTCCCGGAGTCCGATCATGCGACGTGTGCATCGTGCTCGATCCGCCCTGGCATCCGGACATGATGTCTCAAAGCGCACGGCAAACGTTGGGATCCTGAGCCTCAGGGATGCGTTGTCACAAGCGTGCCGGGCTGATGTGACATGATAGCCAGCGGATAAGTTGTCTTGAACGTTTTCCCAAGCGGGGATTTTCCGCTTGGGGTAAAGCTCCGCTTCAAGTTTCCGCACGATCCTGCGTGCGCTTTTTTTAAATCGGATGTCAGTTTGTGAAGGTTCACCATCTCCTCCTGCATCGTCCGGGCGCAACAGGCGCAAAATGGCGGTAATTTTACGATAATCATCTGCCGAAATGCCTGATTGATCAGACTTCGGATCGCGGGCCACTCTGCGCCATTGGAAGTCGCGTATTTTTTGATAAGTTCGACACAAACATCTTCTCCCACTATGAGCGCATGGACCATGGCTTCGGGAGCATAAATCGGCATCATATTGCAAACATGGCCAAGCTGCATCTCCCCTCCCTCCAACCAGACGCTCATTAAGTCCCGAAACGATTCCTTTAGCAGTTTCTGCACATTTTCTGAAACACGGAAGAGGGCAAACTGCTCTTTGAAGCTCAACATGGATTCCCATTGAGAAATCAATTCAGCTTCGTGTTGCCGAAGAAGCGCACCAAGAAAGGCCTTGGAAAGATGTTTCATAGGATTTCCCTAATTTTGAAAAACGATGTCGGTGATGTTCGCCCGTTCCTTTTCAAGCATGCTTGAGCATTCCTGGCAGCAACCGTTTACATAATGGCGTAGCAATTCATTGAACGCTGTGTGGACGGATTCAAAATATTCCACGGATTCTTCCCATTGCAACGGAATGCGAATCCACTGCTGGCCGAGCAACAAATCCCGAAAAACCGTTTCCCCGGAAAGGATGATTTCCATCAAAATAGAAAGACTCATGCGAAGCCCCGAACTCGTGAACCCCTCCAATTCGTCACGCAAGGTCGTTTCCTGGGCAAGGGTCCCTCCCTCAAGCAGCAAGAGGAGCTGACCCATCAGGTGTTCCACGAGAAAATCTCCCACTTCCCGGGCTCCCGCAAGATCCGAACTTTCATACAACGGCTGTTGCATCAAGGGAGCTCCTGGCGTGAGTCTCACGGAAATGAGACGAACTCTCAACGCTTCAAAGCTTCGTTGCTTCCACTCCTTCAGAAGGACTTTCTGATGATCCTGCACGAGTCTAATCAGATCAGCATTCATACTCTTGCGTGGTTGGGGAAGTCGGCAATCTCCCCTAATTTTTAGTAACACAGAAATCAAATCCCAGCCTCACCTTTCTTGGCAATCTCTTCGCGAGAATTGGCTCCTGAAAGAGGGTTTATCGCCCAGACGATGGTCACTCCTGCTTCAAGGTTTCCTCCATGTACGGATTTTGGTCGAAGCGTGCTGAAAAGTGTTTCCAACAACTCCATCAACCGAACCCTTCAAGCAATGCTTGGAACGTCAACGTGACGCGATTTAATCAAGTTGTTCAAAAAAAAACAACAGGAAGGAGGATTGCCATCGAGCTGTTTCCAAAAGGCTGTGCAGATTCTTTTTTCCTCGGCAGAGGGTGGTTCATAGGAGCTAGAGACAGGTTTCAAAATAGTGAATAATTTTCATTCAAAGCATCATTTTTAATTGATTATATTATCGAATTAGGAGCTACCTGGCACGCAGTTTGCTTCTCCACACGGCGTGCAAAAAAACTTTTTTTCTCGGGTAGCGCACTGGCAAACTTTGTTGAGTGCGTTTTTTTTTATTTTGTTGTCAGCTTCATGATTTGGATATTGATGGGAGTCCTGGGCAGTTGCGTGGCGTCGAATTTTGGGATGACGCATAATTCATTGTTCATTTAACTCGGATTAAAAAACGATGAAAACACACATTCTTTTATTCGGAATTCTGGCGCTGGCAATTTTGCCCCTGCGGTCGGATGACGGTTCCAAGGTCGTGGCGGGGGAAAAGAAGCTCGCCCCGGCTATTACAAAAGCTGATTCAGAGGATTGGAAACCGGATTGGCTCACCGAGCTTTCGCTGACCTTTCGTGAAAGCTACGACAGCAACGTTTACGATAGCAACGTTCCTCCCCTCGGCAACCAGGACTCCATGATTTCCACGATCAGCCCGAAGATCGATATCAACTTTGTTCCCATGATTGGCGACAAAGACGCCGGGCTGGAAAAATTGACTCTCTGCTATAATCCTGTCATCAGCTATTACCATGCCGAAACAGGTGAAAATAACACCGCTCATAACATCGGCAATCTGATCAAAGGCAAGGCCGGTGATTTTTCGTATGACCTTTCCAACCTTTTTACAGTCGTGGATGGAAACACCACGGCATTGGCTTATCCCAACGGCTTCAACTTTTATTCCGCCACGGTGACCCGCAATCGCCGTTCCCAGATCGATGAAGTCGGCAAGTTATCGCTTCGTTATGACCTCAACAAGGAATGGTTTGTTCGCACGGTAGCCCAAACTTTCTATCAAGACTACGGGACCCGTTTGATGAGCATGGTTCCAGGCTATTTGAATTATATTGACCGCTTTGATGTGAATGTCGGCCCGGACGTCGGCTACCATTTCACCAAGGACTTTGCGGTCACCCTTGGCTACCGCGCAGGCCATCAGGGGCAGAGCATCTTTGGCAACAATCAAGGCCCGACGGGCAGTGGAGGCAGCGATAATAACAACTACCAGCGCGTGTTGGTTGGTCTTGAAGGCAAGCCATGGCCCTGGCTCAAACTGGAAATCAGCGCCGGTCCCGATTTCCGTCACTATGGAAACGACATTCCGACGGACTCTGCGGTGAATGAAGACCGGAATTTTAACCGAATTTTCTGCGATTCCAAAATGACCTTCCTTTTGACCCGCGATGACACGCTTTCATTCATGGTCAAGCAGTGGCAATGGATATCAAGTGTTAGCGTGGCAACCTATCAGGATGAGACCTATCGCATGGGATATAAGCGTCAATGGACCAAGGATTTTAGCTCTGAGATCTTTATCCAACATGCCGAGGCCGATTTCGATTCCTACGGCCCTCCGGGACGTGATGACTCTATGGATACAGTGGGAACCACGCTGGTCTATCAGCTCAATAAGCATGTCACCATGGATTTGGGATATTCGGTGGATCGCGGCGGAAGCGCTTATATGCCGGGAGCAACCCAGCCGGTGGGACGTGATTTCACATGTCACCTTGTGACCTTCGGCACCGCTTACAAGTTCTAGCCCTTCTCAAAAGAAACCTCAAATCAGCCCGGTGGAATGCCCCGGGCCGCCGCAGCTTCCCTCGTAAGCTGCATGAGGGCATCCCAACAGGGTCGTTCGTCAAGCTGCTCCCGACGAGTGAGTTGGTCAAGGCTCCAGGGACGATTCAATCCAGCGCATGCTTGTGCACAGATTTCTGTATGTGAAGGATCTTCAAAAAATACGCCGGACACGTATTCGGCGGCGCCGTTCGCCATGGTTGTGATGATCGGCAGCCCGCACGCCGCGGCTTCGAGGCATGCATTCGAACATGGATCGTAAATCGTAGGAAGAATAAACGCATCAGAGGCGTGATAAACATCCTGTGCTTCCGTGCCGAGGGGAAGGAAATGCGCTGAGACGCCGAGTTTTCGCGCGAGTTCCCGATACGGAGACTGAGATCCCCTTCCCAAAATCGCAAGAACGGGCGGAATCTGCAATGCAGCTGCGATTTCAATAGCCCACTTCAATCCTTTTCGTTCGAATCCCGACCCGACAAAGGACCAGATCACGTCATCGAGGGGCAGCCCAAGCTGCTTCCGCCGTTCAAGTCGCTCTGTCGCGTTCTGGCAGGGCTGAAACTTTTCGAGATCAACGCCGGGATGGATCGCTCGGATACGGTCGGCTGGATAATCAAATCGCTGAAGGATTTCGCGTTTCACCATCTGGGAGTTTGAAACAATCCAAGCGCATGCTTCCGGTGTGAAGACTTGTTTTTCCAAATATAAGAGGGAGCGGTGTTTTGGATCCCAACTGCTGAAAGCACGTTTCCATGGAGAAATAAAACGTGCGCGCCGCTCAAGCCATGCCGCATGGACACCGTCGCCAGCGCGGTAGATGTCCTGCTTGAGCGTTCGTTCCAGACTAAGAATGAGGGAGTCGGAAGCATCACGGACATATTCCTGCGCCGCACGTGCATATGCTTTCACATTTCCGCTTCGGAAGTGCACGATTTTATAGGTTCCATCGCGGGCATCAGGCCATGACTCCGCGCAAATGGAAACAGCGTGCCCCCGCTTGAAAAGCATTTGCGCAAGTCGCAGTGTGAAACGTTCCGCACCGCCTACCGCCGAGTAGCGCCGTCTCAAAAGGCTGATCTTCACACCATTATGGGACTTTAGACACGCGGCTGCTGCAATGCAGCTTTTGTGTGCAAACCCTTTTCTTCCTGAGGCAGAATCGATTCGACAGAACGCATCCGGGCTGAATTCTGGGATTTCTGTCCGAGTGTGCGATAATAAATTTCTTCCAACTGCCCCACCATCACTTCTAACGAGTAGTGAGTCTGCACATGCTCGCGGCCCGAGATCGCCATCTGCTTGGCTTCGACCGGATTCTCCAGCATATGGATGAGCGCGTCTGCCAACATTTTGGGATTTTGCGGTTCGCAAAGGAGCCCGTGTTTTCCCGAAACCAGCACCTCAGGAATTCCGCCCACGTTCGATGCCACGACCGGTTTTTCCATTGCCAGTGCCTGGAGTAACGCCTGCGGGACTCCCTCGTTGGCATAGGAAGGCATGACAAACATATTCAAATCCCTCAAAATCTGAGGAATGTCATCGCGATGTCCAATCAGGAAAACAAAATCCTCCAGATCGTTTGAGAGGAGCTGTTCCTCGATTTGCACGCGGCGCGGCCCCTCTCCCACGACAACAAAATAGGCCGATGGAAATCTTTTCTTAACCGCGAGTGCCGCATTCAATAGATCGGGGTGGCCTTTCCAACTGCGAAGAACGGAAATCATTCCGATCAGAATGGAATTTTCAGGCAAACCCAGTTCGCGGCGCAGATGGCTCGGTCGAACCCCAAGATCAAACCGCTTCAGATCGATTCCAGTTGGGACGGCCGAGATGCAATCCGGATCAAAATGATTGAAACGAACCATATCTTCGGTAATTCCCTTGCTTGTCGTGATGATGTAATCGTGCAGGCGTTGATAGGCAAAGCGTGTCAGCCATCCCCTTGACACACGCGCCGAGATGTGGCGTGTTTTGATGACAAGAGGAACGCCCGCGCTTCTCGCGGCAAATCCTGCGAGCCAGCTATCACGTGAACTATGAGTGTTGACGACATCGATTCGTTCTCGACGAAAAAAATCTGCCAGCCAGTTCAGATTCTTGAAGAAATCGCCGCGGCGCATGGAAAGCGGCAACGCATCGATGCGGAAATCCAGCGCTCGTCGAAAAAGATCGCTGTCGGGCGGTGCCACGACAAACGTCCGATGCCCGCGCCGCGCCATTTCACGCAGCTCCACCATGACCCGAATTTCCTGTCCTCCCCAGCCCAAGGAAGCCTCCGTATGAACAATCTTCAATTTTCTGCGCTCCGGGTTGGCGATCATAGGTTTTGAAATGATCCCGGAGATATGACACGATCCTCGCTCATCCTTTATGGAGCTGACGCGACACGGTCCGGAATTCCGCAACATTAAAAAGATCCTGCTGATCAAACTCAAGCATATCGGTGATGTGCTTCTGACGACACCTTGCATCCGGACACTGCACGAGACCTTTTCCAATGCGAAAATTTCTTTCCTTGTGAATGAAGGAACGGAAGCGATGCTTCAATATCATCCCCTTTTGGAGGAAGTGCTCCGCTTTCCGCGTTCCTCGATGCGCCACCTCAGCTTCGGAGCTCGCGCCATAGCGGAATTCCGGTTCGCAAATGAAATACGGAAAAGAAAATTCGACATGATTGTGGATCTGACATCCGCCGATCGAGCCGCGTGGCTGGGATGGTGGAGTGGCGCCCATTACCGGGTTGCCTATGACCCGCAGGGTAAAGGTTTTCTCGGCAAACGCATGTTTTACACCCATCTTGCGCTGCCACCGAACAATCCGGACGAGCATGAGGTTCAGAAAAATCTCGGTCTCTTGAAAGCGTTTGAAATGTCACCGCGGGATCCACGCATGGAACTCCACCTTGCGGATGCCGATGTGGCGAAGGCCGATGAAGTTTTGAACGGCTTCGGCCTTAAATCCGAAAAAGAAATCACCCTTGGGCAGAGGAATTTCATTATATTCCATCCAACATCACGCTGGCTTTTCAAATGCTGGGAGAACAGCCGTTGCGCCGCGCTGATCGATTGGATTCAAGCCAAACTCAAAATCCCCGTCCTTATCACATGCGGCCCTGATCTGCGCGAACAGGCCCGCGCTCACGAAATCCTCGCGCTGACACGGACACAGCCGCGATCTCTGATTGGCCAGTTGACACTGACACAATGGGCTGCAGTTGCGGCCCAAGCTCGCCTTTTCATCGGAGTCGATTCGGCTCCCATGCATATTGCCGCCTCTCAGGGCACGCCTTCCCTCGCCTTTTTCGGTCCGACGGGATTTCAGAACTGGCGCCCGTGGGCTGTCGAACACACCGTGCTTGTCCACGACTGCCCGTGCTCGCGCGACCGTAAATCACACTGTGACTGGACCCGCACGCGGGCGTGCATGGCCGCCATTACGTTGGAGGAAGCTCAGCATGCCGTTGCTCAACTCCTGCATCTCGAGATCGCCGCATGACCTTTTGTCCCCGGGGGCAAATTCTCACCCCGAAAAGGCGCGTACGGAATTGGAATGGCTCAACCTGCCTCCGCTTTGAATTGCAGAAGCAACCCAGTCAACCGTTAGCCAGCAAGAGTGAGACCAACGGCTCCCAAGACGGCTAGAATGCCTCCTATCACGGAGCGCTTCGTAAACCGCTCGTTCTCAATCAGCCGCGAAAAGGGCATCACCACGAGGGGCGTCGTCGCTACAATCGGCAAAACCACGCCACTCGGTGCAATTTTCAACGCCCATTGGTAACATGCGACTCCAAGGGATGGTCCGGCAAGGCTGTTGAGCACGAGCCAGAAAAGCATGGCGGTCGTGGAACGATGTTCCCGCCGGGGTTTGTCGCGTCGACTCAAAAGGAGATAGGCAATGCCCGCGATCAATACTCCTCCGAGGATGCGCTGGTAGGCTGAGGTGATCCCATCCACATTCATCCCTTCGGCCGTTGAAATGGCGAAAGCCTTGCGGCTCATCACAGCTCCAAGCGCCTGGCCGAATGCACCCACCATCGCCCATAAGATCGCTATGCGAAACGATCGCAAAGAAACCTCAAGATGTTCGCTGGGGACCAGCGCGATGGCCACGCCCACCAAAATCGTCACTCCATAGACGATTTGCATCGCGTGGAGTGTGGTTCCGAGCCAGAACCATTCCATCAGCGCGGCAAGCGGCGCTGCGAAACATTGCACGATGAGAAGAGTCAGCCTAGGCCCAAGGCTTGGGAGCGCGAGAAAGAAACCCACATCACCGAATCCGAATCCAATCACTCCACTCCAAATAAAAAGAGCCAGTGCAGGGCCCTTCAAGCCTTCCCCATAAAAATGCGCCCAGGCGGCCAGAAAACTCGTGGCCAGCACGAGCCTCCAGAAGTTGGCGGTGATCGGCCCGAGAAGACGGGTTGAACGCGACGCGCAAACTGCAGAAAAAGAGAAAAAAAGTGTGGTAAGAAAAGCCGGGAACATGGTTTTCCAAATCCCAGTTAGTTGATCGAGGGATCCGATGGAAATTCAGCGATCAATTGATAAATACCTCCCTTTTTCTTGAGCATTCTGCCCCAAAGGGTTTCAGGGTGATCGCAAAAAACGGCGCTCAATGTAGGCGCAAGCGAAATCCAGCAATCTTGGCGCATTTCTTCCTCAAGCTGTCCGGAGGTCCAGCCAGCATAGCCTGAATACGCGCGCACGCGCCGCGGCGGCTGATTCGAATCGAAGCGATCCGAAAGCTCCTGAAGGGAATGCCCCAGCTGTAAAAATGGTAAAATGTCATTTTCCAGGGATTCATGGGTCTCGTAAAGAACACTCAACATTTCCTGCTGCACGGGACCGCCGGTGTAGATGGGAGTTCCTTTCATGGCGTCATTCATCGGAAAGTCACTCGCCGATTTCAAGCTGCGTCCCAGCGGACGATTCAGCACCACTCCAAAACTCCCGGTTTCATCTTGCCGACAGACCAGAATCACACTCCGGTCGAAATAAGATCCTGCTAGTTTGCCGCTATCCAGAATGAGCTTGCCTCGCAGAGAGTATTCAGATGAACCCATCCCCCCCAACAAAACAAAAACTTGAGGCATCGTCAAATCCGCAACACCAGCCGGGAGATCTTCCTTTTTGATTGATCTGTACATCAAGAACGTTTTCGATTGTTTTTCCGTGAAACCTGCCTCTCCTATCGATCTCGAATTTCTCCCGGACTGGGCTCGTCTGCCATCCACAGATCCCTCTTTTTCGGAGGAAGCACGGAGATCCCCCCGCGACGAGCGAAACAACCCGGCTCGGGATCGGACACGAAACAAAGGCCGGCGTTCGGAGCATCCTGCCCGATCCCAGGACCCCAAAAGCAAGGGTCGTGCTCCAAAATTCAGCATCGATCGCAGGACACAAATCCCACAGACGCCCCTCGTTCCACTTCCCATCGAGATTTCATTTTTGCCGGAACTTAAAGCTCTTGAATCCGTGATCGAGCAAATTCGAGCGTCGGCCCGTGCCTATCCCCTCTTCAGCATCGCGCGCATGTTCCTGGAAAAACCGGAACGACACGACGTTGAATTCCGGCTTAAGAAAGATGCGCAAACTCCGACCGCGATCTATCAATGCACCCTTTGCCATCGGATTGCCATCCACAGATCTGCCATTGCCGAGCACATGCTTCGTCAGCACAAAGACGCCTTCTACAAAGAAGATCGCCAGCAGGGAGAACTTCCGAAAGGCAACTTTACGTCAGTCGCCCGCTGCTCTCTCAATGGAGCCATCGTCGGCCCCTCCAATCATCATTCCTATCAAACACGCTTGCTTCAGCTCTATAAAGCGAACTTCGCTCAAATGCCTTTCGACCGTTTCAAAAACAGCATCATCCAAGTCCGCGACCCAGAGGTGGTGAAAAAATGGATGGAAGAACAGTCCTGGAAATCGACATGGTCGACTGTACAGGAGGCTGAGCCAAAAACGCTTCATTCGGAAACTGAAGTCGAACGTCATTTTGCGGACACACATTTTTCGACCGCCGTGCGCCAGGGACGCGCTGTCACGGTTCCCGGAGAGATCAGTCGCACACTCGACAATCCAGCCCTTGCCGCATTGCTGCGCCAAACCTGGGAGGTGGAAACCCGTTTCCCTGTCAGATTGGCATATCGCTTGCGCGACATTTTTTTCAAAAACAATCTGCACGTATTCAAAGGGCGAAAAAGCGTCCAATTTGTTTCCCTTGTCCGGCCCAAGGCTCTCGTCCTGGATCCCACCATCATTTCTCCCGGCCTGAAAGCAATTCTCGCCCATCTTGCCGCGCATCCTCAGTCCACGCGAAAGTCACTGATCGAAACGCTCGCTCCGGAAACGCAGGAAAAACCAAATCCAGACGCGAAAAATGCCGTGCTTCAGGATCTTCACTGGCTCATCCGGCAGGGCCACCTCATCGAATACAATAATGCTTTGCTCGAAATCACTCGTCCTCCGAAAAAGAAAGAAAAGCCCGCAAAGCCGGTGGAAAACACCCAAGCAGGAGCCGCCGCTGGTCCAACAGAGCCTACGCCAGTCGCTCCTGCGGATCTCTGATTTCAGCAGCCGCGTCGTCCACGGTACAACCGAACGACAGCACTTCCGTATCATCCACAGTAAACGCATTACCGGAGTTGAGAGCCACGCGCACCTGATCGAGCCATGCCGTTTCGGAAGATGACACTTTCGGCCGCGAAATGTCGCCGCCATTCACCCGCACTGTCACCGCAAAGATGGCCGCGCTGCGATGCCGGAATACCGCCGCGTGCAGAAACGCAGACCTTTGCGGCTCGCCCATACCGGAAAGAATGAACGTTCCAGCATCGAAATTGATTTGCTCAATCCACAAAAGATCCTTTTCAGACAATCGTTTCAAGTCGGTGCCTTGGCGGGTTGTGGCAAACCCAAGGCCATAGCGGTACGATAGGCTCACCGGTTCGATTCCCCTCTCCTTCAGCATGCGCGCCAGACGCTGCAATTCCTCCAGAAAGTCGGCCTTGACCGGGAAGGATGCCTGTTTTCGTATCGTCGTCATGTTCATGATTTCAAACCTTCCGCTGCAAGGATCAGGGCGCCCACCGGCACGACATCCTCGCCAAGCGCCGACAATTCCACAGAATAAGTTCCCTGGTAGGCCCTCATCACGCATGTTGCAAGCTGCCCACGAACGGCCTCGAGCAGCGGCGGCCCCATCAGCGTGACGCCTCCTCCGAGAATAAGCGCCGCCGGATGAAATAAATGAACGACGTGTGAGAGCCCAAGTACGAGCATCGCAATCCATCGTTCCCATAAATCGCGTGCTTGCGAATCCCCCGCTTGAAGGGCATGCAGAAGATGCCGTGCTTCCTTTTCATGTGGATCCTTTTTGACAAGTTGAGCGAGTGGGGAATGGGGATAGGCTTCGGTGATCTCTCGTATTTGTCTGTCAAGCGACCACCCAGAACACGCATCTTCAAGAATCGGCCATCGTTCAGGTGAACGATCCAGCGGCAGGCGTGTGTGCCCGATTTCGACTTCGCCTGGAAAACAACCGTGATAGAGACGTCCTTGATGAACGATACCCCCGCCTATTCCGCTTCCGATCGTCATGTAAAAAACCGGATCTTTTCCTTGTCCGTGACCCATGCGTGCCTCAGCAAGCACCGCCACGTTCGCGTCATTGTCGGCAAAGATAGGGACATTCCATTTTTCGCGCAGCCACGAGGCAAGTGGAAACCCATTCCATCCCGTAATGTGATGCGATGTGAAAATCGTGCCTGTCCGCCAGTCGATGGGACCGCCAAAACCAATTCCGATCGCATCAAAACCTTTTTCTCCGGCAAGATCCGTTACTCCCGCAAGGATCTGATTCTGAATGCCTCCAGCGCCCTGCTTCGGGAGAACCTCATAACGGCGCCGCTCCATAATGGCACCCTTTTCATTTCCGAGCACCACCTGGAGTTTCGTGCCGCCAATTTCGATCCCAGCCAATCGCATAAACGCACATCACTCCGTCTTGAAGAGGTTGGAAAGATTCTTTTTAAAGGGAGGATTAATTACTCCTTTTTCAGTAATAAAAGATGTAACATATTTATGTGGAGTTACATCAAATGCAGGATTGAAAACATTGATGCCGGTGGGGGCTGTTTGTTTTCCAAACCCTTGGGTCACCTCTTCCCCAGGCCTTTCTTCAATAGGAATTTGTTCTCCGCTAGAGAGTTTGAGATCAATCGTGGAAAGTGGTACGGCGCAATAAAACGGAATGCCATGTTCCTTGGCAAGAATGGCAACTCCATAAGTTCCTATTTTGTTCGCAAAATCGCCATTGGCCGCAACTCTGTCGGCGCCTACAATCACGAGATCGACCTTCTTTTGGGCCATGACCGTCGCAGCCATGTTGTCGCAAATCAACGTTACCGGCACTCCTGCCCGCTGCAATTCATACGCGGTGAGACGAGCGCCCTGCAAAAGCGGGCGGGTTTCATCCGCATACACCGCCACGCGTTTGCCCTGTTGCACCGCCGCGTACACGGGCGATAGGGCCGTGCCATACCGCGCTGTGGCCAGACCGCCCGCATTGCAATGCGTCAACACGCGCGCGCCTTCTGGAATGAGCTCCATTCCATAACGTCCGATATTGAGGCAAACAGCGTTGTCTTCCTCGATCATATGGCGCGCCTCTTCGAGCAATCGATCCACAAGCTCTGATACCGAACGCGCTTTTTCCTGCCGAATCAATTTTTGAACACGCTCCACGGCCCAACGAAGATTGACCGCGGTTGGACGCGAGGAACAAAGATATTCCCCCTGCTTTTTTGCAAGCTTCTCGAACGCAGGGAATGAAAGACTCCGACCTTCCCGCAATCCCAGATACATGCCAAAAGCCGCCGCAACACCAATCGCCGGCGCACCGCGAACGCGCAAGACCCGAATCGCCTCCCATGCCTCATCGATGGTACGAAGGGATACATATTTGGTCTCCGTGGGCAAAAGTGTCTGATCGAGAATGACGAGAGCGTCCCCCTCCCAACGAATATGTTCCAGGAGATCGAGCATGAAACTTCCGGCAAGTGTCGTTTCCGCAATCAGTGGCTCAATTTCGCGACGTTCACGTCGAAGAGAGATGTCACGGAACTGTTGCTGTGAATGCGGCGGATTGCTTCTCCCAGAAGTGGCGCCACGCTCAGAACCGTGATGGGAAATCCTTCAGAATCGACGTGTGGCACACTGTCCGTTGTGACAAGTTCCTTGATTGCCGATTTCTTGAGCCTGTCGATGCCCATCTTGCCCAGCACGGCATGGGAGACGATCGCAAACACATTCCTCGCTCCCGCCTCACGCAGAAAGTTGGACGCCGAGGAAAGCGTTCCTGCGGTCTCCGTCAAATCATCGACAAGAATCACATCGGCATCCTTCACTTCCCCGATCAGATTGAGAGATTCCACTTCCGTAGGCGATTTGCGCCGTTTAGCGACGATCGCAAGTCCGGCATTGAGCATATTCGAGTAGGCATATGCCATCTTAAGCCCACCCACATCAGGCGAGACGACCACAAGGTTTTGCATCTTTTTACCCACAAAATGTTTATATAATACGGGTGCCGCATAGAGGTGGTCGACAGGGATGTCGAAGAATCCCTGAATCTGTTGTGCGTGCAGGTCCATCGTCAAAATGCGGTTGGCGCCGGCAGCTGTGAGCAGGTTCGCCACGAGCTTGGCCGTGATGGGCACACGTGGCTGATCCTTGCGATCCTGACGGGCATATCCGTAAAATGGGATGACCGCCGTGATACGATCCGCGCTGGCCCGCCGCGCCGCATCGATCATGATCAACAGCTCCATGAGATTGTGATTGGCTGGCGGACATGTGGGTTGAATGATAAACACATCCCGCCCACGGATGTTGTCATTGATTTTGACGAAGGTTTCGCTGTCAGGAAAACTCGTGACCACCGCGTCGGCAAGCGGCACATTCAACTGTTCGGCAATGCTTTTGGAGAGCGGCGGGTTCGCATTCCCTGCAATCAGACAAAGATCAGAAGATGGAGACATAAAGGACGGGAGTGAAATTCTGGTGAAATCAATGTGAGATATAATCTTTCAGAGACAGTGAACGCAAGCTGCGAACCGACACGCCCGTTCCCTTGCGGGCCCAAGGAATGTTCAGCTCAGCGAAGAGTTTGCCCTCCTTGATGGAGCGTTCCATCAAGGCCGGAAGATCGATGACCTCATAGGCAAATTGCTGTCCCTCTCGATATTCCTTCCAATGCTCGGAAGGAACCGAGTGAATCCCCCCCGATCCCATGAGGCCGCCGTTGCTTGCCAGCAGGTAACCCCGCACATCCTCCAGGCGTACTGCCGGACGCAGACAGCGCCCTTTTACGAAGTCGATGAATTGCTTGAGGGATTCCACTGCGGGATCTGAGTTTCCAAAAACGCTCGCCTTCAAGCCGCAATCATTTTCGGCCGTTGCCGCCCCCTCTTGGTACCATGCCTTTCCGCGGTCTCCCACCAGCTCGATGCGAAATGGAACCACTGTTTTAGAAGCGCGCGAGCCAATAAAATGAAAGGCTGTTCCCGATGCCAGATTCCCGCGAATACCGCAGAGGTCGTAGGATTCGATCGGCATCACACGATAAAACTCGCCCTCTACTTCCGTTGGCACGGTATATTCTTCCATGGTTGCCCCGCCAAGATACATGATGGCGTGAAGCAATCCTGCGTATTCATGCGTGGCGGGCCCATCTAGAACCGGCTCTTTGTTGAGAATCATTTTGCCCACCCAAGGAAATTCCTCGTAGTAAAACGCAAACCGCGGCTTGGAAACCTTCACACGGATCGCGTTCAGCGCTCCAAGTCGTCCCTCGGCCGTCCATGTCTTGAGCTGGCGGATTTGCGAAAGATGGATCTGATCGAAACCGACTCCGACCTTTTGACGGCTATCGAGCGCAATCAGATCGTTAAGTTGCTGAATGAGCGGCACGGGCGGCTGGCAGAGATAGACAAACAACCCTCGCGCAAGGGCAGTGGCGGTGAGCCGGGCATGGGAGGGAATACCATCCGCGATGATCAAAGCATGGAAGTCGTGCTCGTGTTCGAAAAGATGTTGGAAATCATCGTAAACACGCACCCCTCGGGCACTCAAATGCCGCCCGATCCCGGGTTCCATGGCATTCGAATCGTCCGCAGCGCAAACAAGCTGAATGAGCCCCTGAGCTTCTAGGGACTGAATCGCTTGCAACACCGAGTCCGCTCCTCGCCAGCCTATAAATCCACAACGTAATGCATCGTCCATCGCACTGTCACATGCCGCGCATTCGCGATCATGCTCCAGCCTGACATTCATGCAATTTTTATGGATCATCTCAAGTCGAAATTCGAGAGAATGCATAATAACGAAGGCCAAAACCCGTGACACGGCCTCTGGTCACGCTATAGTTGCAAAATGAGCTCGGAACGCAGACGCCTCGTCATCGGAATCACGGGTTCCAGCTCGACCATTTATGGCATTCGCATCCTCCAGGTCCTTTCCAAAATGCCAATCATTGAAAAACATCTGGTGATGTCCGATTCGGCGGAACTCTCGATGCGCTTGGAAACCCCCGAGTGGTCGGGAAAGAAGGTCGAGAAGCTCGCGGATCATGTCCACGCGATCTCGGATCTGTCAGCCCCCATTTCCTCCGGTTCGTTTCCCACGCAAGGCATGATCGTCATTCCCTGCAGCATGAAAACTCTTGGAAACATCGCGCACTCGACTGGAGGAGACCTTCTCTGCCGCGCAGCAGACGTGACGCTCAAGGAACGCCGTCCACTCATTATTGTGCCACGAGAAACGCCCCTTCATCTTGGACACTTGCGTAATATGGTGGCCGTGACGGAAATGGGCGGCATGATTGTTCCCCCCATCCCCGCCTTTTATCATCAACCAAAAACCATCGAGGAAATCCTCGACCATACCATTGGCAAGATTCTCGACCTTCTGAAAATCGAACACCACCTTTTCAAGCGCTGGAAGAGCTCCTAAAATCCCGTATTTTCCTTGTCACGAAAAGCGCTCCAATGATACGTTTTTCGTTCCCAGCTGGATTCATCCGATTGGCCTGCGCGGCGTTAGCTCAATTGGCAGAGCAAGTGACTCTTAATCACTAGGTTGTAGGTTCGATTCCTACACGCCGCACCAAGCGGTTTTCAGAGGTAAATTTGAAGGAAATACAACCTTCAAATTATCTCATGAAAAACCCTCTGGTTGCCAATATGGTTGCCAATCTGCAACCTTCGGATATAGTTCACATTGCGTCGCAAGTCGCGGCTATGATTAAGCCTCCCACAAGGAAACGAAAAGCAGCCCCTTCTCTAAGGGGACTTTTTAAACATTCCCGAACCGGCCTTTGGTATTGGCGATTCACCTACCAAGGGAAGCGGTACACCGTTCCTTTAGGGACGAGCGACCTAGAGAAAGCCCAAGCAGGTGCGCTTCGGGAAAAGGCCGCGCTCTATGGCACTCCTGAACGCAAAACCACACCTGATGAACAGAGTCTGTACATGGGCAAATTACATGCCAAACAAACCTTGCGACAGGAGCAACCTACCAAAGGCGAATCGCCCTTCACTACAGACGGTTTTATTAAATGGTACAAAGCATTCAACAATTCCCCCGGACGACACCGTAACACAACCGTACGTTACGCGAGCAATCATCTCCAACTCTTCATGGATGGCTTAAAGGTGAACGACATCCGGCAAATTACGCCACATTTGCTTAATAAATGGCGGGACAAGCGACTTCGTGACGCCAATAAGAAAAGCCCTCAAGCTGCTTTGAGAGCCGCAACCTCCGTTGCTACCATCTATCGCAATGTTCGTGCAGCGTTCGCCCAAGCCAGCAAATCTCCTTCTGAAGGCGGCGCGGGACTCCTGCCAGCCAATCCCCTCGGAAACTGGAAACCCTTTTCTAGGGCCGAACAAAAGCGATTAACGGCGCAACGGGAACGATTTTTGCCGCCCCCCAAGCTCACCATTGCAGAACTGAATCAGATTCTCGAAGCGGCAGACGCATATTGCAAGCCGGTGAAAGGCAATGCCGATCCCACGAAAATTGCCGCTTCGTTGTGCGTTTGGCTCTTGGCAACAGCGGGACTTCGGTACACGGAAGCTCTGCATGCCCGATGGGAAAACATTGACTGGACAAAATACTACCTCCGCCTTCAGTCATCCGAACACTTCACAACGAAAAGCGGAAAGTCACGCATCGTGCCGCTGCCGATAAGAACCATCAATAAACTGAAAGCGTACCGACAGGAACACGGCTTCATTTTGCCAAGTCCGAAAGTTGAGACTGAAGGGCTTAAAAACAAATGGGATCGCGTATCAGTACGCCCTCATCTAGAAGAGATTTTGAAGAACGCAAAACTTTCACAGAATATTCATCCTCATGCATTGCGACATGTCTACGTTACGCTTTGTCGAGAATCGGGAATCTCCAAAGACTTAGTCCAGGCAGCGGTCGGACATTCGAGTCATCTCATCACTGCGATTTACGATCATTCCAGCCCGGATTTTGGTCCGTTTGCCGCATTGCTTCCCG
>Ga0207037_10114_pt1 | contig 28510 bp, 37 predicted proteins | sample Alteio_BWMinCont_75_FD_153268 | JGI IMG/M metagenome (GOLD analysis project Ga0207037, IMG submission 153268) | Enriched cells from forest soil in Barre Woods Harvard Forest LTER site, Petersham, Massachusetts, United States -... | ecosystem: Environmental > Terrestrial > Soil > Temperate forest >... | reverse complement strand
ACAATTTTGGATAGTCACGATAGCATAATTTCCCTTTGGTAATTCAAATCCCTCAAATTCTATACGAACTTTTCCCGCGAAGAATTTTTTCATAATTTTCTCCTTCCGAAGTAAGGGAGCCGTGTTCAGGGTGGTGAAACTGTGGTCCCCTCTCAATCGGCGGTCCCGTCGTTGCAATAGGTCTCTTCGTCTTCTGGATTCGGTTTCCAGCCCGCCCTCTCAAAGGCATCTTTAAGCACAGTCGCTATTGGCTTAATGTATTCGGTGGCTTTGGTCTCGACACCTTCATTGCTCTCCATATTTTGTTCCATCGGTCCACTTTCCTTCAATCTAAATTCCCCGTGTCGTTCCCCTTACCGAAGTCATCCGTTTCTTCAGTGCTTTGTTCTACAGAACCATGCTCAGGCTCATTGTCGGTGATTTCGCTGATAAGATTATCAATAGGCTCATTGTGACCGTCATCATGTGGCAGAGGTTGATCCACTGTCTCAGACGCAACGGGCATTTCAGCCCTCTGCGGAACCCTGGATTTCTTTACCGCCCTACGCTTTTTCTTAGCAGATTTTTTTGCCACCCTTTTTGTGACTCTCTTTTTTAAGGGTTTCTTCTTAGTCACTTTTTTCTTTATTCTTTTTTTCGCCATTTTGATTTTACCTCAAGAATAAGATTAGCTTGCGGCTGAATCTCGCTTTTCAGCTTTTGTTCCGTTACTAGATGCTGTTTTGGCGTTTGCCGTGGGTGGTTTGTTATGCATCTTCTTTTTCCAAGAACTCTTGGCCTTAGCAACCGTATTGGCAAACGCTTTCTTGGGTTCAGCCCTACACTGCCGCCTTAAATCTTGGAACTCTTTCTTGGCTGCATCGGCTGTACTTCTAGCCTTATTTAAATTTACGATCACACTGGCTCTAATTTTTCTTCGCCAAGGAGCGGAACGTTCAATCCAGTTTTGAAGTGTGGGGTTATCTGCGAGCACTTTTTCGATTTTTGGCTGGAGTGGTTTGGCAGCGTTCAGAACTTCCTTAATATACCCAGTGATTCTTTTTTTAGAATTGAGATTTTGCTTCATTTGAACGGACCTTTCTTAATCGGGTGGAGGTCGAGAGTATGGCAAATCCCATTTAGAACGGTCAATGGATTTTCCAAAACTAGACCAAAAGTCTCGATTGACACGCAAAGGCGAATTAAATAAAAGTCATTTCCATATTAAACGCCAGCCCTTATGATTTTAACGGTTGGTACGTTTGGGGAAAGTTGTCCAGGAGGGGTGTCGGGCGTATCTCTTAAGAGTGCGACCCGACTTTTTATTTTCCGCCCGCTCCATTAATACGAGAAGCGCACTTCCTAAAGTTTTAACTTTGTCTTGCCGAGGAATTAGTTACTGACTTTGAATTTACAAAAAATGGAGACCCTATGAAACCATCAACATTGGCATGTTCAAAATGTAAGAAACGAAAAGATTTCAAGAAAAAATACTTTGGTGTCGCCGCAAGAAACAAATACGGGCTCTCACTTAAGTGTAGGGATTGCACCAACAAAGCCCGCCGCAAGAAATAGACTCTCGATCCACAAGCAGTAGCTTAACTTCCATACTTTTCATCCGATAAGATTACAATGAACGCTCCCGATCCCTTTCACTTTACAATTGAATTTGATGGCGCGATCGCTGTGATTGTTCTGGAGGGGACCATGTGCCCCGAGGCCAGGGGTGGTCTGTTGAGGCTACAATCTGAAATCAAAGAAGCCAAACAAGAGTGGGCGGTATTTGACTTCACTGCTTTAACCGATCCATCTCGGTCTCTTTTTGTAGACCTCTTTAGAATTTTGACCCGACTAAAGAAGTCAAATAAAAGGGCGGTTTTTGTGGATCGTGAGGGTGACATCATTGCTTCACTTGTGAACTGGGGAATCATCCTACCTACAGAAATTTTTGATTCAGTCGTTGCAGCCAAGCAAGCATTGGCTCCGAAACTCTTGGCGGCTCCACCCGTTAGGCTCCTTCTGAAAGCAAGTTGATGAAAGAGGACTGGAAGGACGATTGGCACCAGTGGAAGCGGCAATTCCCTTGGTGCAAGAGGATTGTCTATTTTATCGTAGGCTACCCACCCTACCATCAAGGGATTTCAAATGATGCTTGGGAAAAATGGCGACATCGCTTTGATTGAGTTACAATTTTTTCTACAAAAAAACCCCTTCAGGAGTTGAAGGGGTCAACACAAAAAATATTCCAAGGAGTTTATGAAAAATAGGTCTTCTGAGTTTGCAGCAAAAGTGCCTGTCCAGCAAGGGGTTCGGGGTCTAGTTTGTTGCCTAGTTGACTCCTATAGATGGGTTTCATAAAGTTTAAGCAATTCACCCACAACCAATCTTTAGCCCGATTGGAAGTGGGAGGATTTTTTAGTAATAATCGGGCTGCGCCCCGCTACAAGGCGTAGTCCGATTTTTTGTTTCTGGAAGATAATGTGAGATTAAAAGAGAGTTGGATTTGCGATACGGCGGGTGGTTGTCAAATTAGCCTTTACGTTCAACCAGCCGCGAAGAAGTCTGAAGTGGTTGGACTTCATGGTGAAAATCACCTCAAGGTTAAAGTCAAAGCACCCCCAGAAGACGGGAAAGCCAATAAAGAACTTATTCGTCTTCTGGCCACCACCCTTGCTATGAGTAAGAAAGACATTGAAATTTTACGAGGCGATAAATCAAGGAATAAAGATATTCTTCTGCATGGACAAAAAATTGACTATGTTCAAGCGACACTTCTGACCTTATTTCACAAGTCTTGAGAGTGTAACTTTGAAGGCAATGGCTACCAGCATGTGTTTCCCGCGATCACGCTGACCTGGAGGTAAGTTTTGTATGACTAAGAGACTTTCACAATTCTGGCTGAAGATTTCTGTCGAATCGTTTCAAGGTTTGGCGTTACGATAATACCTTGCAGAGAAACTTAAAGGGGTTTCGCTCTCTTCCCAAGAAGAAAAAGTAGAGATAATCTGTTGCCCAAGCCTTATTAAGAATAAAGATTTGGTAAACCTAGTAAATAAACTGGCAAAAAAGTAGGTCAACCATGGAACTCAAGAGTTGATGCCTATGGAAAATTTAATATACAGCATCAAGCAAGATAAGGACGCGGTCGTCGTCTTGTTTCAGGGGAAATTCAGCGCAAAAGAGATTCCTATACTTGAAAAGATGATTACCGAGTTAGAGGGAAAAAAACAGCGTCATATAATTTTTGATTTTCGTCGCGTGTCGAGTTGTTTGACCTATGCGGCATTTCATAAAATTCTAAAAAGTTACCGTGGTGCCAATAAAGTGGTGGCTCTTACAAGCCTTAAACCCGAGATTAAAATGATGATGGTTCGGGAGGGTGGCGCTCGGGAATCAGAAATTTATGGTAGCATTCCAGAAGCATTGGGTAGTGTTTCCGCTAAACCTTAATGCAATGTTTTAGATAAAATAGGTGAAAGGTAAAATCGTGCAACGGGTGGAATCGGAACAATTGGAAGACATCAATCAGGGAGCTAGTGCGACGACGATCAATCGTATTCTCCACAACGCCCTTGAGTGCTTCTCCAGGTATGGATATGCGGGAGCCAGCATTCGCGAGATCACGTTTGCGTCCGAAGTTACAAAACCAACCCTTTATTATTATTTTAAGAATAAAGAAGAACTCTTCACAAAACTTGCCCATACATGCTTTGAGGAGATTCTAACGGCACTAACCTTTGCTTCAAAAAGGGGCGACACCCCGTTTGAAAAAATCATAAGTTACTTTCGTGAATACACAAGATTGTGTGATGAGCGTTTGTCTGTTGTTCGATTTGTCCATCTTATCGCCATGGCTCCAGAGCGTTCTGCGCCTGACGTGGGTGTTGTCGAATTTGGTCGAAAAGTGGCCGCCCCTCTTTATGAAATCATACGAGCGGGAATTGATAAGGGTGAGATCATTAAGGACGCGGAAGTTGATCTCTTCTATAGCATCATGGGAATCATCCAGCTAAGAGTCACATCCTTGTTGGTTGGCGCTTCCACGACCGCCGATACCACGGTTGTCGAGCGAGCCATTCAAAAAGCCATTGCCTGCTCCAGCGTTCTTACTTATTAACTCTCGGCCATAGAATTTTTAGTCTGAGAGTTTTTTAAAAACCCCAGAGATAAGAGACCGTCTTAGAGGCTGCCACGATTTACTCATAAAGTCGGCGCTTTTGCGACCTGGGCTTTAAGTAGTTTTCCCACTTTAAAAAACGGAAGTTTCTTTTTAGGAACTTCAATGACCTCACCTGTCTTGGGATTGCGCCCCTGGTACCTACCGTAATGACGAACTTCAAAGCACCCAAACCCTCTGATCTCTATACGATCCCCGTTTTTGAGAGCCTCTTTTATGGAATTAAAAACAGTTTCCACCACCTTCTCGGCTTTTACTCTTGTGATGTTGGCTTTCTCAGATACCACTTCAATTAAATCCGCTTTCGTCATCTAGCCCCCATCCAAAATCTATCATCAGCATCAAGATTGCGTAAAAGTCTTTTTATTAAAAATGGAGAAGCAGAGGCAAAATTGTAAAAGAAGTCGCTAGTTATGGCATTACCCCAGAGCCGCAGTGCTTCAAAATGGTGCCCCAAAAAAGGTAAAAAAATGAAAAATTTTTAGATCCAATTTTAATGTTTATTGGCACAGGGGTTCTCCATTGACCCTTTATCAATAGGGACCTCCTACCCCAAATCTCTTTAAATAATATATGTTTATGTGGCTCCATCAATTGGTCGAAATAAAGTACCCATTGTGGGCGTAAATTTAATCCAAATTGGGTATATTTTTTGCTTTTTAAGTTATGTCTTAAAAATTCTGGAAAGGGCAACCGTGAGTTCAACTTTGATGGTTGATGACAATAACGATCGCGACATTGTGAATCTTATATTGACACATCTCGAAACCGAAAAGGGGCTTGTCGAAGAGTTGGTGTTTAAAGATCGCATGATGGGGATACTTGGGCATGATCTACGAAATCCATTGACTGCTGTTAAGATGGCGGCTCATGTTTTGAACCGACGAAATGATTTGGCCGATGAATCTCGTAAAAATGTTCTAGCCATTACTCATGCGGCAGATCGGATGGCGGAAATGATTGAGACGCTTCTTGATATTACACGAGCCCGGCACATGGTCAAAGTACCCATCACGAGAAGGCCATGTAACTTGGGAACAATTGCAAGTGATGTCGTAGCAGAGACAAAAATTGCGTGGCCTTCCAGGTCTATCGAACTTGAAAAGCAAGGAGACCTTCGCGGTGATTGGGATGCGGCTAGGCTTGCTCAAGTTATTTCTAACTTGGTTGGCAACGGTATCAATCATGGCGATCCTGTGACCCCTGTGCAGGTTCTCCTCAGCGGCAAGGACGAAAATGTCTTGCTAGTCGTCCATAACAAGGGTCCCATCATCTCACCAGAGAAAATACCAGGAATCTTTGAACCCTTCCGTCGTGGCGTCTCCGACTCTGGCTCTTCAATTGAGCAGGGATTAGGGTTAGGGCTCTACATCGTTAAGCAGATTATTCTATCCCACGAAGGAACCATCGACGTTGAATCAACTCAAGCCAAAGGGACAACATTTACCATAAGCTTACCTCGTGGGAAGGTTCAAGAGAAACCAAGAGTGCCCACTGAACCGCCGGTCGAAGCGATCCACTAAGAATTCTTTCTAATATCCTCGATTGTTGTTATTTGTCCCCTTGGTGTGGTTCCCATTTATTTTACCCAACTTGATTGAAATCTTTAGAACTTCACAAAGATAAAAGAACAATCCCATCGAGGGAATTCGTTTCTTTTGCTCAATTGACTTGACGGTAGACACATCCACCCCCACAATTTCCGCCAGTTCTTCCTGGGTAAGATCTTGGGTTATTCTGGCACTTTTAATGGCATCTGCGACAAGATGTAGATGGGCTATTATCGCTTTTCTGTGCTTCGGTGGAAATTCTTTAATTCTTTGCCCAACTTCTTTCATAGAAAATACATTAGACTTGAGTTACCCTATGTAAACAGAGACAGGCTGTATCCCTATGCGTCGGCGGCCAGCGTTTGAAGATTGAGAGGGTGTTGTTATAAATCCCGAAAATCGAAAGACCATTCTGATCGTAGAAGACGATGACGCCATCCGTGAGAGTCTTACTGAACTTCTCCAGCAGGAAGGATATAGGGTAATTACCGCGTCAAATGGTGAAGAAGGATTAGAACGCCTTTGGGAAAATCAAGCGGATCTCGTTATTTTGGACCTCATGATGCCCGTAATGGACGGCTTTGAGTTTAAAAAAAATATGGACCTCCATCATGGGAAAAAGAGTATCCCAGTTATTGTCTTCACGGCCAACCAGGGGGGCGTTCCGCAGGGTATGGAGGTCGCCCATGTGATGAATAAGTCTGCCCCGCTAGACAAAATCCTGGATGCAATTACTCGGCACCTCACCCATCGTAAGTGACACCACTTGATTATGGCACTTTTGATTTCATTTATTTCTCTTGGAACCAAAGCTAGACGGGCTTCTTTTATACTACACTCGACTTGATATTAAACATAAAATGTTTATACTTATAGTTGCATTTCACCTAAGTAGAGAATAATCTCTTTTCTTTTTTGGAGATCATTGATCTGTGGGAGTCCCACTACGGTTGCTTCTTATCGAAGACTACGAGGAATTTGCCCATTCTTTAGTTTTGAAACTAAAGAATAATGGCTACGATGTTGCCCATGAGCGTGTAGACACTAGCGCCGCCCTACATAGCGCCTTAGATAATGCGACTTGGGATTTGGTATTAAGTGATTACCAACTTCCAAATTTTAACGCCATTGATGCCCTTACGATATTTAAGAAAAAAGAAATTGATATTCCGTTCATTGTCGTCACGGGGACCGTCGGAGAAGAAACCGCCGTTGAAGTCATGAAGGCTGGCGCCCATGATTATGTTTTCAAGGGGAATCTTACACGGCTTATTCCTGTCCTAAAAAGGGAGCTAAGGGAAGCCGCCATGCGGAGTAAACTCCGCGAGAGCGAAGGACAACTCAGGCAAGCACCTAAACTTGAAGCCGTCGGAAGACTAGCGGGTGGGATCTCACACGATTTTAATAACGTATTAGCCGTGATACTTATGTATTGCGATAAACTGTTAGATCAACTCTCTCCCAACGATCCGAACTTCCATGATGTGGAACAAATTAAAAAATCAGGTGAACGGGCAGCCGCCCTGACAAAACAACTCCTAGCCTTCAGCCGCAAGCAACGGCTTGAACCACAAGTGCTGTCTCTAAACCCGATCATTCAAAGCATAGAGAAGATGCTCAAAGTCCTTTTGGCAGAAAACATAACATTAGAACTCAAGCTTGATAAAAACCTAAAGAATGTATTGGTTGACCCTGGCTCAATGGAGCAGATTCTCATAAATCTGACTGCTAATGCCAGAGATGCCATGCCAAATGGGGGGCATTACACGATTGAGACGGCCAATGTTGAATTAAATGAAAAATCGTCTGAGTATCCCATCGCGATTCCTGGCACCTATGTGATGATGGTGGTCCAGGATACGGGATTTGGAATGGATTTGAAGACCCAGAAGAAAATATTTGATCCATTCTTTTCTACAAAAGGACCAAAGGGCACGGGGCTCGGTCTAAGCACGGTTTACGGAATCGTCAAGCAGAGCCTCGGTTACATTTTTGTTTATTCCGAGCCCGACAGGGGAGCCACATTTAGAATATTTCTCCCACCATCAGAGGCGAAGGCAACCGTTGTGATTCCTAAAGCAAAGGATTCGGGTGGATTGACCGCTCAAAGTGGCACCATTCTTCTGTTGGAAGACGAAGAAGACTTAAGGACAATAATTGGGGATGCGCTTGAGCGAAAAGGTTATAAAGTTCTTAAGGCCACATCTTGCGAAGAAGCCCTTTCGATAATTGACAGGCGGGCTAAAGAAATTGTTCTTCTTGTAACAGATGTGCAAATGCCTCATTTGAGCGGTCCCGAAATGGCAACACGAATGATTTTAAAAAATCCAAAGACAAAGATTCTTTTTATTTCTGGCTATCTTGCAGATACTTTGGATCAATATGAGGTTTTGAAATCACAATCCCATTTCTTACCAAAGCCATTTTCAACAGAAACTTTATTGGTGCAGGTGGGCAAGATCCTTGACGGCTAAGTTACCTTTCATTCTTCAATTCCCTGAAAAAATCCATCACATCGCGGTACCCAAGAGCCTTGGCAACTTTATCCAGCGTGATCACCCCTATGTTGTACTTACCGTCGAAAATTCTTCGGATGGTGGCTCTAGATGTTTCGGACTCTATGCCGAGCCATTCCACTGACTTCCCAAGTTTATACCTATCCCGATTTATTTTTTCGCCAATAGCCTTTAAAATCCCGAATTCAGCCTTGTCATGGGGTCCACTCCTTTGTTTTTCATCGACATATCTATTCCTTTTTTTCTCCATTCTATAACGGTATGGGAACTGATAGGGTCATGGAGGCTTGAATCCGAGCCTTTTTTTTGAGCCTATAGAAGATTTTGTGGTATGATGCGTTAGGTTAAAAAGGGGGTACGAGTTTAAGAAGGTGCTTTGAAATGAGAGATACTAATTGAAGCCAGCAGACCTAACTCTATTGATTGTCGATGATGATGCCGATCTTGTTGAGATAATGTGCCGCACATTTCAAGAAATGGGATTCAACATCTTGACCGCTTCGAGTGGCACCGCCGCCCTCGGAGTTCTAAAAGAAAATCAGGTTGACGTGGTTTTGTCGGATATTCAAATGCCCAATGGGGATGGTATTGAGCTACTCGCAGAGATCATGACGAATCACCATGAACCACCTGTGTTCATATTTATCACAGGGCACCCAGAAATTTCACGACAGGATCTTTTAGCAAAGGGGGCAACAGCCGTGTTTCCGAAACCGTTTGAGCTAGAAGCCGTCTATCAAGCTATTATTAAAACCATGGGAGCCACTTAAGGATATTTTCATCATTGGGTACGCAAAACCTTTTCTATGGGCGGTCACAAGGCGAAGAAATTTCAGTACAAACCCCATATTTAAGTTTGACTAAAAGACCAAAGAAATCTGAAGCTATAAGTTACGGCAACAAATCTTTGGAGAACTTTTATCATGGATGATCACTTAGGTGCCCCTTTAGGTCATAAGATCAAAAGGGGATTTTTCATCATTGTCGCCCTTTTTGCCATATTTGGCGCAGGAATGATTTTTTCCATCTATGAAGTAGGACAGAATGTTCCACGGGTGATACACAACAACTACCTGTCCATCGTTGCAGTCGGCGGGATGAGATCTGCTTGGAATGGGTTTAGGCATTTAAAAAGTGATCCCACAAAAAATCAAGCCGATTTGATTCAAAAGTTTGAAGAATCCGTTGCCCTTGAAAAAACAGCGATAAGCGAGCCTGGGGAAAGTGACATTGTAAGTTCTATTCAAACCCTTTGGGAGGAATCCAAAAATCACTTAGGAAAACCTTCGCATGAAGAGTCCATAAAAATGAGACGACTCTTAAACCAACTACTAGACATAAATCACAAGGCGATATTTGAAGGTGTCGCTGCCAACAACAGCATGGTTCGTAAGGTCATGGTCATTGGTGTCCTCTTTTTATTAATGACCCTAATACTTTCCATTTTTATTGCAAAGGTAATGGCTGAAAGACTTTCAGCACCTTTAAAGAAGATCACCAATATTTTATACCAAAACCCAAGCCTTGATAGGCATCTTACCCTGCCTGAGTCTGCCACCCTTGAAGTTAATATTTTAAGTAGGGAGATGACCAAAATTTGGAACAGACTTTCTGACATGAAACAATTAGACGTGGAGGAACTTGCCAAAAGGGAAAGTAAACTCCAGACAATTCTAAACTCAGTGGATGATGCGATCTTGGTGTTAGATGAAAAGAATGTGGTTGTTCACTGTAATCCTGAGATGGAGGTGATTTTAGGCATCAAAGCCAAAGATGCCATTGGGGTTGATTGGAGCAGCTTAGAAAATGTTTTAGAACTAAAGAACTACGAAGTTCTCAAGGAAATCTTTTCAGTTTCTAACAGTCCATCGTTAGAGTTGAGTTTGAATGGTAAAGAAAGATTTTTTGAATTCCAAATAAAATCCATCGCCAATGATAAAGGCCATCATGGAACAGCCTTGCTTCTTCGCGACGTAACTGAAAAATACCAACAAGACCGCCTAAAAGCTGAATTTATCGGTGTCCTCTCCCATGAACTAAAAACACCCCTTCAATCACTCTCGATGGGTTTGGAACTACTTTATGATAAAAAGAAAAAATTTGATGCAAAAGATCAGCTTCTCATTGAAACCGTTAATGATGATGCGGCAAGAATTAGGGCTGTAGCTAGTGAGTTCATGCACATCAGCCGCAATCAGCATCATTCCCTAAAATTGAAATTTGAAACAGTTAAACTTTATGAAGGCATAGAAGGGTGGCTAAAACCCTTTAGACTAGTTGCCGATAATAAAAATGTAAGAATTAACCTTGTGAATCGTCTTGAAAAATTAGAGTCCGTTAGAATTGATAAAGTAAAATTTCCTTGGGTTTTGTCAAACCTTCTATCTAATGCAATCAGAATGACTCCTGTAGGTGGAGTCATTCAGGTCTGTATGCAACAAAGAGAAAAACAGCTTAGTATCGAAGTTGTGGACCAGGGTCCAGGAATTCCTCTTGAATGTCGAGATAAAATCTTTGAACCTTACTTCCAAGTTCCCCGTGAAAATACTGATATTGAAAACGGTTTTTTGGGGATCGGTCTTAACATCGCAAGAGAAGTGATTGGTGCCCATGATGGAACACTTGAATTTCGTCCAAATGTTCCTAAAGGAGCGATTTTTGAAGTCATGCTTCCCGCCCATGATTTCGAGGGTACCTTATGACAATTCAAAATCTTAATTTTCCACTTTCAGTCCTTTTGGTCGATGACGACCAAAATATTTGTAAAACCCTATCTATGGGGCTTGAAGAACAAAATTGTAAAGTGACCATAGCTTATTCTATAGAAGAGGCGATCTCAGCCCTTAAACAGAAAACTTTTGATCTCATCTTGACTGATTTCAGGCTTGATCAAAGTAGTACCGCTCTTAACGTCATAAGCGAGGCAAAAGTTATCCAATCCAAAGCACTCATCGTTGTCATGACGGCTTTTTCTTCAATTGAAAATGCAGTCCATGTCATCCGTGAAGGGGCATATGACTATCTGACAAAGCCGTTTAGTAACGTGCAACTTGGCCTCGTTCTTAAGAAAATTAGACAAATTATCAATCTCTCCCGCGAAAACGAAGAATTTAAAACCCATAAAGTAAGACGGGATTTTTTCTCTGGCTTTTCATCACAAGCATCAAAGCGCCTGGAAAACTTTGTATCACAAGTGGCAACGTCAGAGAGTACGATCCTCATTGGTGGTGAAACAGGAGTTGGAAAAAGTGAACTTGCAAGGCTCATCCATGAACTCTCACCAAGGGCTGACCAACCTTTTGTGACGGTTTATTGCACAACCCTTACAGAATCACTGGTTGAATCTGAACTTTTCGGCCATGTTAAAGGGGCATTTACGGGGGCTTTTAAAGATAAGATTGGAAAGCTTGAATCAGCCCATGGGGGAACTCTTTTTTTAGATGAGGTTGGCGATCTTCCACCTCAAAGCCAGTCAAAACTCTTAAGATTTTTACATGAAAAAGTTTTTGAGCCCGTCGGCGGAAATAAAGAAGTCACCATCGACACGCGAGTCATCGCGGCTACCAATAGAAACCTCAGAGAAGAAGTCATCAAGGGAACATTTCGTGAAGACCTCTATTACCGCATTAATGCCATTGAATGTAAAATTGCCCCTCTTCGTGATCGCAGAGAAGATATTAAAGTTTTCATAGAACGACTTTCTCAAGAAATAAGATCACGCAGGGATTTTAACCAGCCCCTTCATTGGGAACCCGACGTTATTTCAAAACTTCTTCAATACTCTTGGCCTGGCAATATCCGAGAACTTAAGAACACATTGGAGCGAATTTTTATCCTTGCCCGTGGGCGAAGACCAGTTCTTGATGATCTTCCCGAAGGCATTCTCAACTATGAGACGCGGGAATTGAAGCCACTCGACCCAAGTCCAACTTTGGAAGATATGGAAAAAGACTACATCGAGCGAATTCTTAGGGAAGAAACTAATCTCGAAAGGGCTTCAAAAATTCTTGGTATCACCTCCGTCACGCTCTGGAGAAAACGTAAACAATACGGACTCATTTAATAAAAATTATTAAAAAATGTAGTCTAGGTCTTACACTTTTTGAGATCATAAGATCATCCATTAACCTCTCAACCATTTTATAAGATGTGTGCCCTGGCATCGGGTTTGCTATTGCTAGTAGCGGACCAAAGAAATGAATCCTCTAAGGTTGATAAGGGCTCTCGGCCATAGGCTTTAGGCCGGGAGCCTTTTTTAAAGAAAACAAAAAAGGAGAGAGTACACCATGAAGAAACTGTTTTTTGCCCTATCATTTTCAATGATCGCTTTGATTGGTCAGTCCAATACCGCTCAGGCGGCTTCCAATTTTAATATCGGTGCCCTAGGTGGAATTGGAATTTTAAGTAATAGCGGCGGGAGCCCTTTCACTTATGGACTAGAAACCGATTACAAATTCGATCCAAGTTGGTCAGTAGGGCTTTTGTTCAATGCCCTTACTCCAAATTCGGTTTCAGTTGCGGGGACATCTTATACAGTTGGGCTTTCAAATCTTGATTTGGCCATTAAATACATTATGGATCAGTGGAGTTTTGGGGTTTTGTTGGGATTTGAAACTTTTTCTACAAATGTTCCAGGAGCCAGTGGTGGATCTTATATGAATTATGGGCTTGTGGCGGGATATGATTTTCAACTGGGTAGTAACTTTTCTCTTGGACCACAGATTGATCTTTTATGGAACGGTCAAAGCGGTGGATACCAAGAAACCGACATTTTGGCAGCGATCAAATATTGGTTTTAGGCTATAGTTAATAAATCTCACTCAAGCCTCTAGGTTGACGGCACCGAGTTTTTGCTCGGTGCTTTTTTACGATCGATGATTGATAAACTGCTCGGGCTTCTCACACGACACTGCTAAAATATGTGATCTCCTTTGCGGAAGGCATAGCCTTAAAAATCTCTGATCGACTTAACTGGAATATTTGAAATTTTATTGATTCCGTGAAACAACTCTGCAAATGAAATTATCAGAGTTGGAAATTACAGCCCTTTTGAAGGAAGAACTCAATTCCCGTTCTCCTATTTCTGAATTTTGGCATGAACTTCATGAGAAACCACTCTCGTATTGTCCAGAAAAATGGGAAAAAAAGTCCGGAGCCAAGGCCGATCTTTGTTTCCTTAAAGAAAATGAAACATGCCTACTGATCGAAAATAAAATAACTTCAGCAGAACTTCAACCGCGCCAGCGATTATTTTATCTAAATCAATTTTCACATTTTTATCAAAACTGTGGGTTGATGTTTAAAGAACACAAACTTGTTTTTGTTTGCAGGGGCAGTGACACAAGGAAGGTTAAAGAATTAAAGAATCTTTTCACGGAAGACTATCAATTCCCTACAGAGCCATTGGGAAAAACGAATCTTAGTGATGTGATAATGGTGAAAAAAGGTATTCCCCAAAAGGACGGCTTCATGGGCTATTGGACGATCGCCACATATAAGTCCGTACCACGCGACTTAGCGATTAAGGTGAAAGTTCTAGCGGCCTCAGAGGAATTACTGGCCAAAGCCACAAGGGGCATGTTGGAGTGAACTCATTCAGGATTCAGATTCCTTAACGGCTCTATGCATGTTCCATGATACGGCTCGCAAACTTAAACCTCTACCTGTAAGGCGGGAAAATAAACATACGCTACCAACTGCTGTTTTCCGTTTGTGGATATCGACTGCGGAACTCTCTTAAGCTGTGCCACAACTATTTCTTCAGGGAACGTCTTCCATTTTTTTCGCAATTGCTTTAATACTGCTGTCCTGAAATTGGGTACTTCATAACCGACCCAAATGAAAATTCCTCCGCCAAACCTATCTCTGCCGTTCATTTTTTCTAACTTCTTTGAAAACTTTTTGGCTATTGCGTTATAAGCCCCTTCGACCAACACGACATCTTCAAGATCATCTGGATCACCCGTCTTTATCTCAATATCAAATACAGGTGAGTCGTTAATTTTTATCGACAGATCAGGTGAAATTGCCTCTGTGTTTTCTGATTTCGCAATTCCAAGGTCTTTCACAAGCTGAAACATATCTTTAAAAATATTATTTCTGAGGTCGGCACCTTCCTCTGTAAGATTGGTCTTCTTTTTGTTCTTTCTATGATTACCATCTTCAAAATAAAGAGACCGATTGATGTCAAAATCAATCATGTCTTCTTTACCTTTAAATTTCATGACCAAGTGATGAAGAAACTCAACCATAAACCAGTTTTCAAATCTTCTGATGGTCCCCTTGCCAGGTTTATCCAGATTGAGCGAACCTATACGGTCTGAACTATTATCAATGACGGTTGTAATTGCTTTTTCTATTGCGACACGGACTTGATCCATCAGCCACCTCTAATTTGATTGGTTTTCCTTACAATATCACTCAGCGCAGTCATAATTACGTCCATCGCAATCACATCATCAGCATTGTAGTTAAGAATTTTTGTGAATAATTTCTTATCTCCAGTTTTCAACCATTCATCATACCACGCCTCTGAGTTGGAGCCCCCAGCATCGTCAGCCCGCCAAGAAAATCCAAAAACGGGAGCTACTTCCTTAATGGAGAACGTCGTGACGGGAAGCGCGAGGGCTCCTTTGACAACTTCTTTAAGGTCAACGAATTGCTTTAATACGCGGCTTATGGCCTTTGCATGTTTCGGGTACCGCTCGGCAAGGGTTTTCATCCATCCGTTTTCAAATTGGGTCCAACTATAGATGACACCATTGTAATCGTTTAAGAAGTCTAAGAGTTCCCCAAGTATTTTTTCTTCTTCTGCTGGAGTCTGGGCTGCGAACTGTTTTATTTCAGATTTCTTACCAGCGCCTATCGAAAGTCCGTGGAGATAAACCGATTCCCCAAAAGTCTCTATATCATAATGAATAACAGTCTGCTTCGTCGGCGGGAGTATGATTTTTGATTTTAAAATAGGCTTGTTGGCCTGCCACGCCTTGGCGTTTATCAGAATATTGTCTACTCTCGCTTGTTTGACTTCGTATTTACTTGCAAGTTCCTTTGATCCAAGTTGTATCAATTGATCAATGGTTTCAACACCGCCAGCGACAAGTTTTCTTGTGAGTGCATTATCGATTCCAGCAATCACCGTGACCAGTTTTCTATCCCTTCGATCGGAATCACAAAAATCACTCCAAGGGCACATTCCACATTCACTGCATCGGAGGGGTAGCGTGGGGATCTTCTTTTTCTCTACCGCCAACGCTCGTGCCAGGGCATTTTCAATCCGACCCGATTCAACATCTAGTTTCACATCGACACGAGATTTATCTTTTAATATTATTGCTCCCTCTCCTGGCACAAACCCAAGGGCTCCTTTGAGCATGTAAGCATATGCGGCAAGTTGTAATTTGTCCTTTGGTGTGACCTTCGCGTGGGACTTAATATCAACGGGAATATAGGAATATGAACCAAGCTTAGATTTACCCTTTGTTTTCTCCAGTAGATCGGGGAGACCAAAGACGCGGCTATTAAGTAAAACCCCCTGGTAGATGAGCGGGACTCCTTCTTTCATTAGTTTAAGCGTCGGCTCAATTCCTTTCCATGGATTGTCTTCGGGATAGTTTGGCATTACGACCTGAAGTTGAGAAACGATTTCTTCTTCATGTGAAATACCCGCTTCGATTCTAAGCTTGGCTCCAGCATTGGGCTCCGCCACTTGAGTGGCATCGCCATAGCATTGCAAATACCAAAAATGGGAGCAGGTGTTGATCCGCGCTAGTGCCGTCGCACTGATTGTGGATTTACCTGGCTTTTTTAAAGTACCAATCATTGTATCGATTCATCCCATCACATTAACTATTGGCTTTGGACCAATTTTCAATATATTGAAAAAAGTTTCGTTTGCCCTTTAGATAATCACTCTTTGAAATTCTAAAATTACGGAAATTCGGTCGTTTTGTAAAACTCTTCTGGTTCTTAGATTTTTTTATATAGTCTTTGCAGGCAACTGAAATCACCTTCGAGTCAAACGCAAGTATTTCCCAATTGTCAGATCTCGTTGTCGGTACAACGACGAAATACACACCTCTTGTAGCTTTCTCATCGGATCTACCAAAAATAGGAAGTCGGGTCTTCGCAAATTTTACCGAGGCAAAGAGAAGTTTGTTGGGTCTGGATTGTATAATGATGTCCCAACGTCGATTATTTCCACCAGTCTGCCAGGCTGGGATACTAGCTTTCAATAAAAAATGAAGGACCAGATATTCTGCTGCATTACCTTTTAGCGAATTCTTATTCACTCTTCCACACCCCATAATAGTGTATTCAATTTTGATATTTCTTATCCGCCAATTTTACAGTGGAGTTAGATAAGTTGAAAGTATGACGAAGGATCACCACTGTTTAACTAACCAGTTAAAGGTCTAGGTAGCGGGGGTAACTGCGGTCTTTACAAACATCTACCCACGAGGCTAAATTTAAATTCGATATCAACGCCTTTTCTTTGCTTAAAATATCTTTAAGAACGGGTTAAAAAATGAAATTTGTTTTTGGATCGATCTTGTTGTTCACAATATCAAGTGCCACTTTCGCGGAAGAAGCCGACCCCAATAAGGATTTTATTAAAAACTATCAAGCGGCTCAAATGGCAAAAATGTACCAAAGTAATGCCCTCACGGCCAAAGCCTTTCAGAATTATCAAGCGTGTCTCAAAACGGCAGGAAAAGATTTAGCGAAGATTGGTGGGTGCAGTAAATATAAAACCTGGAAAGATCACCCCAACCCTCCCAATCAGTAGAGTTTCTTAAGGGATGTGAGGTTGAAATTCAATATGCCAAAGCAAATAAGTTTAGAATATAAAGTGTTCTTTAAGAAGATATTTGATATCTTTGAAAAATCATCATGGGGAAATTTTTAATGAAATTTATTAATTTTGTTTTATTTTGCATGTTCGCTTCTTTAATTGTTTTAGCAGGTGACGCTCCTACCTTAGACACTTTTATCACTGATCCAAAAATAAAACCTCTGATTGATAGGGGAGGTTTATTTGCGCCAGTCTATGATAACCTGAAAAAAGGAAATTGTTCCGAGGCTGTACAAAACCTTGAAAGGGTAAAGGCAAGGCTAATACCTATCAATTACCAACTCGCCGACGGTACACCGGAACAGGTTAAAACCCTAATATCCCTTTTTGAAAATGAAATGAAAGACGGTTCACCAAAATGTGATAAGTCATGTGAAAACAATGTCGCTTGTACTAATGACTGGAACTCATCCATTAGTCATTCCCAAGTTGTAGTTAGTGGTGGCATTAATAGTGACGAGGCGGTTAATTCGGCTAAACAAATTCTAGAATTTTTTCCCAAGTGTAAATGCTGGGTTAATGGTGGCGGAGGCTTTGGACGATTAGCTGGGCTTGACCAACTTCTTCCTAAGCAAATCAAAAGTTATCAGGATCAAAAAAATACTGGCGACCAAGCAAAAAGACAAATGCTGGTGAATTTCAATGCCGAATGGGAATCTTATAAGAAGCTAAAGACCGCAGGGAAAATTAAGGAATATCATCAGGCTCTAGCAACACTTCGTGCCAAGGGGTTTTCTGATCCAGCGTTTTTAAAAGACCTTAAATGGTCAGAGGGAATCGTAAAAACTCAAAATCAAAAAGAAGAACAGCAAAAAGGGAAAGTGTACTGGCAAAACCATAATGCAAAGGTTGCAGCCCGAAAAGAAGAACAGCAAGAGCATGAAAAAATGAAAGAAAGTCCGGCCTGTCAAAAATCTCTTAAACTTAAAGAGTATTGCCATAATCTCAATTATCAAAAGGCTTTAATCTGGCAGCATGATTTTGGGGGACCAAAAACGGGGCTTGATGCACCCATAAGTCAGGGAAGCTTAGACCAAGCAAAAGGCTATTTAGATAGATTGACTTTAGAATATAATAATATAAATGCACCTGTCCCGCCGCTTTCCATTTGTAGGGTACATGAGACTCATGTAGTCACCAGCATTTATGCAATAGATGATGCTTCAAGAAAAACAATCAATGAAACCCTTGTTAAAAACTGTGGGGAAGATCCTGGCGGATACTAGCTTTTCATCAATACCAATAATTAAAAGTCTCCTGGAGAAAATATGGTTTATTTGATTCTTTTTGCGGTGATGTGGCTAGTTTGTGGAATTGTCACTTACCAGGTTTTGGCACAATTAAAAAAGAAAAGTATCACGATTACTATTGGCGGTTCGTTCCTGGTTGCATTAGTTGTGTCAGGTATTTTTGGGCTAATGTTGAAGCGAGATGCCGCTAAAACGCAAGTTGCTTCGCAGCAGACCGCAGAGGCCAACCAAGCCACTGCATATCGCAAACAACTTTTTGAATACATTATCCAATATCTTCAGTCAAAGAACGCAACTCTAACAAAACGTGAAGAAGCACATACGATGAAGGATGGCGGCATCTTTGGTCCCACAGCCGATTTCACTTATAATATTCCTAATGCCTTCGCACAAGTGAGCGTCATGTACACCGATACTGTGCATGAAGGTGAAGTGGATAGACATATCTTTGTTAGTCAAATAGTAAAAATTAGAATGCACCTGTCTGATGCCGACCTAAAGAATGTTAGGGATAGTATTGCCACAATGGGGATAGTTGGAATTAGTGATCCAAATACTCTATCCAAAATCAAAACCTTTTTTTACGATAAGACACAAAATCTAAATGAAAATTCTTTTCATGATGGCGTAGATATAACAGTTGATCGGGTACACTTTGAGATAATGCTGACTCAGCAAACGGGAGAGAATGAATTTACGTTCATGGCAAATATGACCATTTTTGATTCTGCCGCCGATGCTCAACAGGAACAGTTAGATAGAAAAGCCCGTATAGAGAAGGCAAAAAAACTTGATGAAAAGACGGGCAATTGAGGATTAGGCCACAACACTTTAATCCAAGAGTTCCTGCCGAATCCTTTTCACTGGAGCCGCACCCAACTCCCTAAGACCTTCGATTTTCTTAAACACATTCCCTGGACCTGTTTTTAATCTACCCATCGCCGTGTCGTATTGCACCCTACTGGAATCTAGAGTTCCGCCAAGTCGTTCAAACTCCTCTAAGAAGCCAACAAACTTGTCATAGAGTTTTGCTCCCTCATTGGCGATCTCCTGGGCATTTTTGTTCTGATTTTCAAGCCGCCATATCGACGCAACCATTTTAAGCGCCGTAAAGAGTGTTGATGCGGTGACAATAGCGATTCCCTTGTTCCATGCCCTCATGGCAAGTTCCGGATCTTCATGGGTCGCCAAAAGATACGCTGGCTCGATCGGCATAAACATAAAAACAAAATCAGGGCTATTGATGCCCTGGAGTTTTTGATAATGTTTTCCCGACAAGTCGGTGACGTGCTTATTTACTGATTCTAGGAACGCGCCCATACACTGATCTTTAACGGGACCGTCATCGGTTTTGCAAAACGCATGATAACTTTTCAGCGTAACCTTGGAATCAATTATAATATGTTTTTCATCTGGAAGGTTGACGATAAAATCTGGCTTGAATCCTTTGCCTTCTTCATCCCGATGTTGTTTTTGGGCTTGGTACTCATGGCCTTGACGGAGCCCCGCTGTTTCTAGAAGTTTCTCCAAAACCATCTCGCCCCAATCGCCTTGAGTCTTGGAGTTGCCCGTAAGGGCATTTGTAAGGCTATTGGCATCAGCACTTATTTTTTGATTGAGTTCGATCAAGCGCCCTACTTCGGCCTTCAGGGCATGACGCTCCTTAGCCTCTGTGGTGTAGGTTTCTTCAACCTTTTTTTCAAAGGTTCCAAGTTTTTCTTTGAAGGGTTTCAAAATGAGATCCAAATGTTCATTAGTCTTGTCAGAGAATATTTTGGATTTGGCATCCAAGACTTGCCCCGCTAGATTTTGAAACTCGGTAAGCATTTGCTTTTTAAGATCCTCAATGAATTTCTTTTGTTCTTCCAAGCGACTTTGCAGATTGGTCGTTTCAGATTTAGCCCCTGCCAGTTCTTTTGTCAGCGTCAGGATATTGTTTTGTTGCAGCGTCACCTGCTGGGCTTGTTTGGTCCGATCTTCTTCCGTTGCCTTCAGCCGTTCTACTAAGCCTATTTTTTCATTGTTGAGGCTGTTGAATTGATCAAGGGGGATGGATGGTGCCACCACCTTTTTGAAAGCCTTAGCGGCAAGAAGGCCAACTGCGGCTCCAATGATGATTCCGATTCCTAAAAAAATGAAGTTCATGAATTCTCCTTGGCGGATCTTATAACACAGAGCGTCTGCAATGTGCAAATGACAAGAATTCAGTAATGTGAGAGAAGTAACATCGCGGATCGGGGAAGGGGACAGATTTTGGCCTTGGCAACTCTATTCATTTTACTTCCAGGAATGGTGGCATTTGGAATTGCCAACAGACTTTCTGGCTATAGTTCTCAAGAAGTAAATAAGGTCTTAATTGAACTGGCTTTACATAGCTCGGTAATTTTTTTCGCATACTCCGTTGCATCGGCGATTCCGCAACTACATCTGGTGACTCCTGCTGAGTTGGTTCAGCTTTGGTTGGCCGCAAAAACATCCTCGGATGGTGAGACTCTTAAAGCATTTATAGATAAAGCCGATTGGAGTCTGATAGCCACTTTTATTATTGCCGTTTTTTCAGGGGTCATAACGGCTTTGGAACGGGAACGTAACATAATTAGATGGCTCGGATCTCCATTTGGTTTATTCCAGCATAATGCCGTTGAGACTGCCTGGCACGATACCTTTAAGGCTGCGGGTCCAGAAGCATGGGTTCAGGTTGACGTGGCTGACGGAAGAAGATTTGTTGGGCTCAGTGAAAGTGTTTCCTGGGATTATAAAGACGGCGGAATATGTTTGCAGAGGGTCTATTGTTGGGATGAATCGAAGGACGCGATGGAATCTGTGGCTGACTGGATATACCTTCGTTCCGAAGATATAGCGGGTCCCATAATTTTTACTAAACCAGAAAAAAGTTAAAAGGAGAACGTATGTCGGATGATAAGAAAAATAATCAATCAGGAAAGCCGCAGTCAGTTCCACCACCGATCCAGAACACTAGATTAATTGAGGGGGATATAAAAAAGAGCCTAAAGATTACAGTTCAACCAAAGGTTCTTACTTCCAATCCACCACAGAAACCTGCCGCGCTTCCTCCAAGACCCGCCGTGACTTCGACTATTCCAGCAAAGAAAAAATAGGGTCCACTGTAAAGATGACAACTTTCAAGACCGAACCAGACGGAACTATCGTGAACAATGATGGCAAGATTTTGATGTTCAGCATTGAGAGATTCAAGAATGACATTGTGCTGGGGGAAAAATGTTTTATTTGTGGGGGTTCGCCAGACGACAAAGCGTTTAATGACGAACACATACTACCCGATTGGATATTAAGAAAATTCGGTCTCCATGATCGTAAGATCACGCTGCCTAATTTCACTGGATTCAAATATGGGGAATACAAGATTCCTTGCTGTGCCGAATGTAATACGGCCATGGGCAAATGTTATGAAGAACCAATCAGCGGGGCAGTGTCCACTGGGTATGATGCATTTGCAGAACTGATAAAGAAAAACGGGGTTGACTACCTGTTTAGTTGGTTGTCCCTGATTTTCATAAAGACCCATTTGAAAGACGCAAGCTTGAGGGTTGAAATGGATCGAAGAAAGGGTGATGAACGAACAATCGGTGAAAAATTCTATGATTTTGAAACTCTCCACCATACCCATTGTATTGCTCGAACCTTTTTTACCGGAGCCAACTGGGGGAAATACGTCTGCGGGTCATTATTCATTGGTCCAGCGAAAGTTATGGATGGCATTGAGTCGTTTGATTTCCTGGATAACTATCCCACGAGAACAATCCTTCTCAGAATGGACGAGATTTTTGTAATTGCCGTCATGAATGACGGCGGTCAGGTCATGGCGCATATGGGTCCGAATTGGCTGACCAAAATAACTGAAGGATTAACGATTCTTCAACTTAGGGAACTTTTCGCGAGATTTTGCCATTGTGCCCTATCGCTAGAGTCTGGGCTGACGTTTCATTCAGGCTTCGATGTAGATGACAAGTATGAAATCACCGCCAAAGCCCCAGATAAGATTCAATTTCGCAAGTTCAACGGTCCGGAGTTCGGGGAACTGATGTGGGCTTATTGTTCCCACACGCTGAATAACTGCGGCGGTGTGAGCCAGGAACAAGAAAAACTAATCCGAAGTGGTGTCGTTAGTTACATTCTTGATGAGAACTCGCGGTTCAAGACCGATTCAATTGTTGTAATGCCAAAACGGTGATTAAATGAAATTAGGAAATTACTTCAAGAACGGTGTTCAGTATCTACCTTCAGATTTGAAATCTCTCTTAGAAATAGTGGTCGCCGCCATCCTCACCCATGAGCCAGACTTTAAGAATTTTGAATGTGACATTCTGGATGGCGAGACTACCTCTGGTTACGAGGGAGAAGTATTAGAAACAGGGCGGATCATCTTAGATTCAAAGAAACTTTTAAAATACGATCGCGATGTGGCACTGGCTATCGTAGCGCATGAACTGGCTCATGCCTTTTGCGGGCACCATTTAAAAGAGCCTGTTGGTCTTGAGTTTGAAGTTGAAGCGGATGGTTACGCCAAGAAATGGGGTTTTCAGGTCGATAAGTTTCGTAAGGTCTGTGGTCCGCCAACAACAACTTGGTAGGTGTCGCCAGATTGAACATCGGCCATGCGCTGATTGGGGTAAAATAGCATCCGTGACGCATTCTAAAGTTATCCAAAAGCTGTCCCAAAACCTTCAAGAGAATTTAACTATACTGATATTACGATTGGGTGCTGGACCCGATTTTCAGCAACATGGGGAGATTTGTTGACACACAAGGTTTTGACTATTTTCTGATCAATCGTTGAGAGAAGAAGCCATTTTACTGGCTCCGCTTATTTCCGAGGTTAAAAAGGTACTACTACGGAGTAATTGGCGTTCCCACGGGGATTCGAACCCCGGTATCCACCGTGAAAGGGTGGTGTCCTAGGCCTCTAGACGATGGGAACCTAAGTAGCAAATAAAGAGAAATGGTGAGCCGCGATGGACTCGAACCATCGACCCTCTCCTTAAAAGGGAGATGCTCTAACCAACTGAGCTAGCGGCCCAAAACCCTGTTATTTTGCAAAGGACACCAATGTTTATAAGCTCGATCTGAGACTGTCAACTAGCATAAGGGACCAACTGGCACATTTTAGCCTTTCAACTCCCGATCCTTTTCCTTATATTGCAGAGAATTCATTTGGGAGAATATGAGGAGTCCTGACCATGAAAGTTATCTCCCTTGTCCCCTCCATAACCGAGACTCTTATCGAAGCCGGGGTGGAAGTCGTCGGGCGCACAAGGTTTTGCGTTCACCCCCCTGAAAAAGTGAAATTCATTTCTATAGTTGGCGGGACAAAAAGTATCGATTGGCAAAAGGTTGTGGACTTAAAAGCCGACGCCTTGATTCTTGATAAAGAAGAGAATCCAAAAAGTTTTGCCGAAGACTCACCTATTCCCTATTTCGCCTATCATTTTCAAGATGTGAAAAATTGTGCCGAAAATTTCAAACAAATGTCAAAGGATCTGAAATCACCCGCCCTGAATGAAATTGGGGATCGTTTTGAAAGGTTAAAACCAAAAACCGTGCCTTTGAATAACTTCGTGGATTGGGTTTCACCCCCTCCTTCTAACAACATTCATCTTGAATATATTATTTGGAAAAACCCGATCATGGCCGTGGGACAAGATACTTTTATTGGAAGTGTTCTTAAACTTTTGGGTCACGATTTGCCAACATACGAAATAAAATATCCAAAACTCTCTGAAATCTTAGTCAAAGAGAAGGTTTATTTGTTTTCGTCAGAACCCTACCCTTTTATGAAACACAGGGATTGGATTGTGTCCACGGGTGTGCCCTCAGGTCTCGTCGACGGCGAATCTTTTTCTTGGTTTGGAATTCGGAGTCTAAAGTTCTTGGAAAAACTCCTGCTCTAAAGAATGATTCACATTGCGTCCCCTTTGATCTTCAGCTAAGGTCCAACTATGGAAAACACCACTCCACTCTTTGATGTTACCCTCTTAGAGTTCAATCTGGCACTCACTCCTGAACAGCGCATTGATGCCCACGAAATGGCTAGAGAGTTAATGCTCGATTTGAGGCACGCTGGTCAGGAATTCTATAAGAAACAAGATGAAGCCCAATCTCAAAGCTCTACTTGAGAAATTACTTCAAAATAATATCGATTTTGTCCTCATCGGAGGATTTGCTTGTACTGTGCACGGGTCGTCTTTAGTTACTGAAGACCTCGACATCAGTATCGCTATCAATGAAGAACAAGTTAGAAAATTACGTGAAGCCCTTAGAGAAATTTCTCCAAAACATAGAATGAACCCGAGTTTTAAGCCTTCGTTCTTAACTCATCCCGAAAAGATAGACGGCCTAAAAAACATATATTTAGAAACCGACTTAGGAATTCTCGATATCCTGGAAGAAGTAAAGCCTGTTGGCGATTTCAAAATCTTAAAAGCTCATTCTATTACCGTTTCGCTATATGGACAAAAATGTCAGGTTATATGTCTAGATGACTTAATCCTGGTTAAAGAATCGATGAATAGACCCAAGGATAAAGAAGCTGTCGCCCAACTTAGAATCATAAGAGAAAAATTGAAAAAATAGATCTTACCCAACTCCTCTTCGTTTCCTCCTCCCGGAGAAAGCTTTCTCTAGAATCTCCCGCTCTTCAGTTAAGATGCGTTTAATAAATTCCTTTTGATTTACCTTATAAATAGTTAATAAAATTATGAGGGACTTTAGTGGAGGAAGACAAATACCTCTTTCAATATTTGAAATAAATTGACTATGGCATTTTAAACTTAAAGCCGCATCAGCTTGACTCATTTTTGATTTTATACGCTTTGTTTTTAAAAATTTCCCAAGCTTTTTATAATCAAGTTTTAAAAACATATCTTTGCCTTTCCTATTTCTTGGACTCATCAACATTTCGGCGAATTATAAGCTCGTATGTTCCCTCTAAAAGAGCTGCTTTGAGGAGGGTTTCAGGATTTGTTTGAGGGCCAAACATAAGCTCTGTTAATCCGACCTCAAAGTAATCCGCTAATTTTTTGAGTGTCATTACATTTCTGGGTATTACTCCATTGCAGTAGTTATGAAGAGTACTTTTATTCATTTCAATGGAGAGAGCCGTCTGGCTCATAGTGACTTTTCTTTTTTTCATAAGGCGATTGAGATTTTCCGCAAGCCGAAAATTTGTTCCATTTTTCATATTTTCTTCATCTAGCAAAACAGATTTTATTTCCATAACGGTTCTTCCCGGTATCTGAGATATTCATTTGGGTACGGTGCCCCGATCCATTTACACTCCCGGAGCCCCTCCCCCCTCTGCAAACAGAAAGCCAAATTTTTTTCTGAGCTGAATTGAAAAGACTGATAGAAGAGGAGTATTTCCCGGACATTAGAGAGGCGTCGGACACGAACCACTCTTGGTTTTGGCCATTTCCCTTTTAAGTGGGTTATAAGGATTTTCGAGAGGTTACGCAATCGATCCTCTCGAAAACCTTATCTTTTTTGACTTTTGAAATCAGGATTATTGTAGGATTTTGAAATCATGAGAACTGATTTCAAAAGTATCATCCGAACCACAAATCTTCGTTCAGGAATGCCTTCGGGAACCAGCAGGAATGACCCGGTACCGACTACTCAAATACAATAGTTCTTCGGCCATCCACCAATACTCGATCCTCGAAAACCAATTCGGTGGCGCGGGCTAGAACTATTTTTTCAACATCTTGCCCCCGTCTGGCCATTTCACCCGGATCATCGGCATGGTTTATGGGAATTATAGCTTGAGTGATGATCGGACCTTCGTCGAGATTCTCAGTCACAAAGTGAGCTGTGGCCCCTATAATTTTAACACCTCTCTCATAAGCCTGATCGTATGGATTTTTTCCAATAAATGCCGGCAAAAAAGAATGATGAATATTAACAATACGCTCTGGAAAACACTTTATAAAACTCTCGCTAAAAATTCGCATGTATCGAGCCAAAACGAGATATTCAGGCTGATAGGGACTTAAAACTTTGAGCAACTCCCTTTCATGTTCCTCACGACTCAAACCTCTAACCGGAACATAATGAAAAGGAATATCAAAACGCTTCGTGAGTTCACGGCCATCTTCAGTTTGGCTAACGACTGCTGAAATCTCAGCCTGTAATTCCCCAGTGGCATAACGAAGAAGTAAGTCTCCGAGACAGTGGAGCTCTTTAGAAACCAAGACCACAATTTTACGAGGCTGAAGCCTCCCCACGTGAACATGAGTGCTCGCAGGCAGAATTTTTCTTAACTCTTGCTCAACACCTTCTGTCCCGCTCTCCCCCTCAAACTGAATTCGCATAAAGAAACGTTGAATGGTGTGATCTACAAACTCTTCAGTCTCAGTAACATTAAGACTATAGTGTAGAAGAACACCGGTAATCTTATGAATAAGACCCGTTTGGTCCGAGCATGCTATGAGAACCACGTTCTTATGAATTGCTTTCATTAACAATTATGATAGCAAAACCCTCATTTTTGACAATAAACGTTATTTAAACTAGCCTTCGAAGCCCCTTTACTTCCGGAAAAAATCTGCCAACCTTAACATAGGAAACAACTAAACTTCAAAGGAGCTAATATGTCTCGTTATGTTGATGGATTTATCATTCCCGTTCCAAAGAAAAATCTTAAGGCCTATCTTCGAATGGCCAAAACTTCGGCCAAAGCCTGGAAAAAATACGGTGCCCTGGAGTACGTCGAAACTGTGGCCGACGATGTTTCAAAAGGGAAAACCACCTCCTTTCCAAGAAGCGTGAAGCTTAAAGGGGGAGAAACGGTTATTTTTGCATATGCCGTTTACAAATCACGGGCCCACCGCAATAGCGTTATGAAAAAAGTGATGAAAGACAAGAAAGTTGTCGCCATGTGGGAGAATATGCCCTTCGATGGAATGCGCATGATCTGGGGCGGTTTCAAAAGTATAGTCTCTGTATAAGATGAAGATTCCGGGGCAATGCCATTGCCCCGTTCTAGCTTTTAGTAAATTTTATAAACATTTTATGTTTATCAAATCTTAGAAATACGCTATGAATATCCTTAACTGATACACTCAAGACAGACAGGAATTCAAAGTGGCTCAATACAAGTATCCTAAATTTTTCCAACAAAATGACGAAACTATCTTTGACAATTTACTTGAGGCAGGGAGTACCGCCCGCGTTTCCGGGATCTACCGATGCAATGGTTGCGGGCAAGAGACCGTTGTGGATGTGGGACACATTCTTCCCCCCAAAAACCATCACCAACATACGAATCCGTATTTAGTTATTCTTTGGCAACTTATCGTGACCCACAACTAACTATGGAAGAAATAGAAAAATCCTTTAAATGCCCCTACTGTTTTGGAAAAATTTCCATGCTTTTAGATTTGTCCTTGGATGACACTCAAAATTATATCGAAGATTGCGAAATTTGCTGCAAACCCATACAAATTACATTCACTTCTGAATTAGGAAGTCTTATTTCATTTTCGAATCGGAGGGTTTAAGATGGCCGATGGAGATTTTAGGATAGGTGTCTTTTTAAACGCCGATGAGTTCCCAAATCTTGCTGCGCAATGTGGAGCGGTTAGAACTTTCGAACCTTTTGAAGAGATTTCCCACATGATATTTTACGCCCTGTTCAGAAAGATTTACCACATCAGCGATTTCCTTATTGCTTAAACCCTTCATCAACATTTCTAACACCCTAATTTGGGTCAAGTTCAAATTCAGGTTTTCCAACTTAGGAAGGAACTTAGAATCTTTAGAGGCTAGGGCTTGCCCGACTGTTTTTAAAAGAAACTCATCTTGAAAGGGTTTTTCTATAAAATCAAAAGCCTTAAGCCTCAAAGCCTTGATGGCTAAATTTTTATCCGCCTGACTCGAAAGAAAAATAACAGGGGTTTCAAGGCCTTTACTCCTCAGAGTCGAAATAAAATCCATTCCGTCTTTGTCGCCCAACACGGTATCAGTTAGAATGAGTTTGATATTATGCTTGTCGACGGCTTCTAACGCATTTGAAATACTGTCGGACTCAATGATTTCAATGTCTTTTAATCCTTTGAGGGCCATCCTAATTAAGGTTCGCCCTGACTCAGTATCTAATGTTAATATAAATTTTTTTACTCATCATGGTCATTTATTTGGGTGTCCAT
>Ga0207037_10107_pt1 | contig 28670 bp, 30 predicted proteins | sample Alteio_BWMinCont_75_FD_153268 | JGI IMG/M metagenome (GOLD analysis project Ga0207037, IMG submission 153268) | Enriched cells from forest soil in Barre Woods Harvard Forest LTER site, Petersham, Massachusetts, United States -... | ecosystem: Environmental > Terrestrial > Soil > Temperate forest >... | reverse complement strand
TTCGGCATCGCTCGAGAAAAGGAATAATCCGTGGCCGGTGTCTCATCTGAAAATGGCGACAATAAACTTAATGTCGAGCTGAATCTCGTTCCCTTTATTGATCTTTTAAGCTCCCTCACATTATTTTTACTTGTCACAGCAGTGTGGATCCAAGTTGGAACAATCCCTGCTTCTGTTGAACCAAAAGGCAAAGCGCGATTTTCTTCTTCGGAAGATAATCACCTCACCGTTCATTTAAGTTCTGGGGGATTCCAACTGACCTGGCCCACAACCGTTAAAGCAAGGGGCTCCCTTCCAAAAAGTTTAGCCAACAGTCGCGGGCAATTTGATTTTTTAAAGTTAGAAAGACTTCTCAATCTTATGCCTAAGATGAAAGTGATGCCATTAGCTGCCGTAACCTCCGAAGATAGCGTTGAATACGGTAACGTTGTTGAAACTATTGATGCCATCAAGAAATCAGGATTTACCATCGTGGCCCTAGGCACCAACTAGTATGCCATTACACAGAGCCAGGCTTCGGATTAGCGATTATACGGAGAAAAGAAAGAGCCGTCTCAAACATCAAGAGCGGCGCATTCGAATGGTTTCTCTTTCTTTGACTTCGATGGTGGATATGTTTGCCATCCTTGTTATTTTTCTCCTGGTTGAATCTTCAACCGTGTCTCAGTGGATCGAAGTCTCCCATAATATCGAATTACCAAGGGCGGGTATGGTTGATCCCCCCCATCAAGCTCCTGCAATTTCAATTTCATCGGAAGGTATCTTCGGAAACGAGAAACTTCTCGTTTCAGCTAAAGATTCCCTTCGAGGTGCTGCGGAATTTAATCCCATAAAACAATTCTTAAGTAAATTTGATAAACGAGAAGGTTTTGTAAATATTGTGGCTCACACAAAAGTTCCATTCGGAGTTGTCCGTAAAGTCGTTAATCTTTGCCAAGATTCAGGTTTCGGCAAAGTCAACTTAGCCGTTCAACCCATTGCCTCTAAATAAACGCCAGAGCAGAAATTGATATGACGGCGATGGTGAAAAATAAATTTCTCTTATTCGTAATCATAGAGTTTTTAGATACTCGATGAGTTGATATTTTTCTTCTTGAGATAATGTGGTCCCGAAGGGATGACCAAGATTGGAATGGCCTACCTCTTGAGTGTTGTACTTTGTACGGGTGGTCAACTCCTCCTCTTCGGCGTTGAAAGGCGTAAAAGGCGCATTGCGCCTTTTGGCCTCCCTGTGCGTCAAATTTTCAATGGTTAGCCCAAGTTTTGCTTTATCAAATCGAAACTCTTCTCCCGCATCTTGTACGGAAAATATTTTTGATCTCTGAGTTGGGGGTTTTAGTAAATTAAAAATATTCGGTACGGATCCGTTATGCAAATAAGGGAATCGAGACCAAATTCCAACCAAGCGCGGGGCAAAATACCCACGACCCAAATCAGTGTGCCTGATGATATCGCCCAGAGGGCTCGTTTCAACGAGGTGATTAAAAAATGGAGTGTTTGCTGCCAATCGATCATCGTCCGTGTTGACGACCGAAAGGGGAATAAACTTGGGAGCTTCATAAATGGGAAGACCTTCACCATCGATTTGGTATTGTCCATGACATCTCACACATGTTTTTTCAAAGACTACTTTCCCTTTAGCGGCCTTTGTGCTGTCGATTTCAAAAGGATATTTAGGAGGTAAAAAATCAGAAAATAAGTTTTCTGCTTCTTCGATCTTGGGTAAGTAAGATCGAACCGTCTCGGGCCTTTGGCCGCCGCTGAGTTCAACAGCAATAGCCCAACCCGGCAAATTTCCATTGCCATAACCGTCAGAGAATTGCCCGACTTTTCTTTTCTCTCCGTAACCCCAAAGTGGCGGAACCTTTACTGCTCCTCGGGTGAGTCCTTCCGGCAAAGAAAGATTTGCATTTTTATAAAACCAAGCCCGAATGAACGAAACGGGAACCATTCCTTGAGTTGTATTTGCAATTTTCCTATTTGAAAGAAGTTTTGCAAATTGGAGTGCAGAATCACGGACCGCCAAAAAATCAGGGTCATTTCGGGGTTGGCGATGCAGCTCAATATAAAGATTTTCAATATAACTGGCATCACGTCCGATGGCAAAGACATCAATATTTTTATTTCCCAATCCTAGAATGAGTTGTCCTGCGGCTCTTCCACTATGGCAGGCCACGCACCCAAGAGCCCCGATGCGCATTCCTTTAAATTCTTCATCGAAAAGTCCTACGGGCCAGTGATTTTCAATATTAAAGCCCCAGCGGTCGTGAAGAATAACGTCACGGAGAGCTAAGCCTGATTTAGTCAGATTGAAGTTTTCAGAAACTTCGATGAGCCCCGGAACGAGATGTATCCCCCGACCTTCGGCAAAAAAATTGAGATTTTTGAATGCTTCTTTTGCTTTGATGTCGGATTGAATGCGTCCACCGGGGAAATCAAAACCCGCCAACGAGAATATGGCTAAAGCTAGAATTGACGCCAAAAACAGAAGAGAACGCCCCATAGACAAAAGTCTTTATTCAAACTCTGGTCTAGTCCAGTAAAATAAGATATTTTTAAAAACCTTCCCGAGTTCTTCCGAGAAGATACCTGATGGGCGCAAATAAGATCGCAACTTGCCATATCCAAATTAGAGGAGAAGGAAATTCCCGATCAGAGGAGATCGACTTATTTCCCTTTGTCATCGGTCGGGGTGAAGACGCTGATATTAAAATATTGGCCTCCGGGATTAGCCGATCCCATATTTCGGTAAGTATAAAAGAGGGTTCTCTTTGGATCGAAGACTTAGGCTCCGCAAATGGTACTTTTCTTAATGACAAAAGACTCAATCCAAAAATGCCCGTGCCCTATAATAAAGGAGACGCAATTCGGCTTGGTCTGAATAATGACATTCTCACCTTTAGTTTGGTAGAAGAGAAAAGTTCTGAGCCCCATGAGGTTATTCTCCCTCCGTTGCCGAACCACATACCAACACAAAAGCCCGCTCCCGTTGATATCAGTGCATCCGAACCAGACCACCTAGAAGAGGCGAAGGCGGCAGCCCTGAGAATTAAAATTACAGCAGAAACAGAGGCGGCAAAAATTCTGCAAGTGGCTAGGGATCTGGGCCATGACGAACTTTCAAAAGCACGTGTTGAGGCCGCTGCAATAGTGGGCAAGGCCAATGATCAAGCTTTTCGTCTTCAACGCGAGGGAGAGGTTGAGGCCAAAAAAATACGGCAAGCCATGCAAGATGCACTTTCAAAAGGGCTTGCTGAATCAGAAGAAAAAGTTGAAGTTATCCTTAAGGAAGCCAGGCTTTCTGCCACCACGATAAAAGCCACAGCGCAAACCGAGGCCGATGGAATTATTAGTAAGGCTTACGAGAAAGTCTTAGAAATTAAAGAAAAAGGTGATGAAGATGTTAAAACCCGCCAAAAAGTAGAAAAGAAAAAGGGTTCTGAAATTATAGAGAGGGCTCAGAGGGAAGCTGATAAAATATTAGAAGAAGCCCATAGCGCCTCGATTAAGATTCGCGAGAATATAGATAAAGAAATCGAGGCTATAAAGGCCAGAGTCGAAAAAGAAGCCAGGCAAAATACCGATGACCTCGTCCGAAGTGCTGCTGCAGAAGCCGAAAAAATAAAAAAGGATGCAGTGAAAGCGGCACAGAAAATGAGTGACGAAGTTTTGAGAAGTGAGAGAGCAACCCATCTCAATACCTTCGAAAAAGAGAGTAGAAATCTGGCGGAGACTCTTTTGGTCGCCCAAACATCTTTAAAGAATCTTGAAGAAGAAAAGGGTCACCTCCACGATCATATAGACGAGTACAAAAAGAAAGAAGAAAACTTGGTTAAGGATTTTGAAGAAAAAAAAGGAAAACTAACGAAAGAATATGATGAATTAAAAACTAAGTCTTTAAAGGGAAATATGGACTCCATGGCAAATTTGACCCAAGAGCTTGTAGAATTCAAAGCCAAGCTGACCAAAGAGAAAGAAGACTATCAGATTCAAATTGAAAATGAAAAAAATAAAATGACGACCCTTGTTTTAGAAGAGGAGAGAACTGTAAGAGAAAAAGCTAAGGCAGAATTTTATTTGCAAAGGGAAAAGCTTGAAGCCGATTTTTCAAAATCAAGGATCTTAGAAATTTCTAAAGCCCTCGAAACTTATATTATACCTCGAATTAAAGAGGGGTTGAATGGGGAAGAAATTCCAAACTCTTTAAATAATTTCTCCTCGGATCTTAGAGATATTGTCAAAAAAGTGATAAACGGTGATTACTCTGAAATGGTGGCCGACACCGTCATGGACACTTCTCTCAAGCATAAGAGTTCTTCATGGCGCGCTAAGATTCTTCTCTTTGCTACGTTAGGTGGAGGCACTGCCGTTTTGGCTTTTATGGCTTATACTTCGTTACAAGATCCAACGAGTGTTTTGAGAAGGCCAGCACAAGCGGCGACCCTTTCAACGACTACTGAATACAAGGGGTCTTATACCGACAACGTTTTATATACGAAGGATTATGTGACCTTGAAGTTAAATCCAAAGAATTATGACGCTTGGAAAACAGAGGTGAACAATTTCCTTACAAATAATCTTGGCCTTGAAAAGTCAAAGGTCGAGAAATTTATGACCCTGGAATTTCAGCTCGTCAATCAGCTCGCTGCCCTGAGATCAGAGATAAGAGCGGAAAACAAGAGAGACTCCATTCAGAAGATGGCCACCCTAGAAAAGCTTTCGACGGATCAATTTATTGATGATTTGGGAAGTCAAGAAAACTATAATACCTTCAGAGATTTTGAGAAAAATTATCTTGAAAGAAACCGTGCTCCCGCTAACCAAAATTGAAAATTAATCCAACTCGCTCTTTTCGACCAGGTCAAAAAAGGCCTTCATCTTTTTGTGGTCTTTGATTCCGGCTTTGGTTTCTATTCCAGCCGTAACATCCACGGCAAAGGGATGAACCTCCCGGCAGGCATTTAAAATATTTTCAGGACTGAGACTCCCAGCTAAAATGACAGAGCCGTAGGCTTTTGCCATTTTAGCTAAGTTCCAATCGCTATGTTTTTGAGAAGCGTGCCCTTCGCCATGGACGGCTCCATCAATGAGAATGTGTTTAATATTCTTGTAAAGTTTAATTTCTGAAAGATCTTCGGGTTTAGTAGGGCGAAATGTTTTAATTATTTTTTTCATATTCATTTGATTACAAATTGTCGGTGGCTCTTCACCGTGAAGTTGAATCATCGTCAATCCCACCATTTTACCTCTGACTCTAATTTCATCGGCTGAGGAGTTAATAAAAACTCCTACTTTTTCAACACCCGATGGAAGTCGTGAGATAATATCGGTGGCTTGTTTTATGGAAATAAATCGTTGGCTGCTTGAAAAGAAGTTAAACCCTAGGGCCCAGGCTCCCATATCAATGGCAGCTTCAGCATCCTCGAGGTTAGTAATGCCGCAAACTTTAATTTTGGGTCTCATGTGGAAATCTTAGATTGAGTTGGAGACTGAGAGCAAGTGTTTAGCGTTGGTCTATGGCGATTGTGACAAGCAAGTTGCCAAGGGAGTGCAGTTGAAATGAGGTAAAATGAGTCGGGGTTTGAATCCCCGACTGCATTCTCGCGGTCTTGCCTTCACGTCGATTTGTGTCAAACTCTTTGATTTCGTACTGAAAAAGGGTGTTTTTCTCGGATTTTGTTTCATTTGATCCAGCCTTAAAAGACGCCTCTTTGATTGTCCATCTTTCTAGGGGATTTAAGCCCAATCCTTCTTCTGACCTGAAGGTAAACTTGTCATAGACTTCGGGTTTAATTTCCCTACTTTTTAATTCTAAATCCACGCCAATTCCTTTTACCATCTGTTGATTATCCAGAACTGCGAATGCCACGCTATGGGTTGTGGTGTGACTTAAGCTAATATAAATGTCATTTTCCGAATTAACAGAATCTAAGGAGGTACACTTCTCAATGGACACAAGTAGACAACGCCTACTTTCAGCAAACTCAATTAATCTTTCTTGATTTTCAGTTTTCGGCAGATCCAAAACCTTTAGCCAAGGAGCTTTTTCAAATCTTCTCTTAAGATCGTTCAACGATTGCAGAAGTGTTTCGTCGACTCCTTTTTCATTTTTCTTGATGAAGAGTCCGTGTGCCATTTCTATTTTAATTTTTATCTCCGTGCAGTCGGTCATTCGGGAGATCCACCGTTAAGAAATAAGTCAAAAGCTGTGCGGGCCCGCGCCACATAGGCGGCTTTTTTGTCGGCTTTTTTTGTTTTAGGAAGTGGGGGAAAGAGGCCCCAGTTGATATTTGTGGGTTGGAAATTTTCTTTTTCATCGGTGATGGCGCAAAGAAGAGCGCCAAGAGCTGAATCGGGTGGTGGAATCGGGGCCGGTATGTCTTTAAAAAAGGCTTCGATGAATCTCGCGACAAGCATTCCTGTGCAAGTGGATTCAAAATAACCTTCGACCCCTGTGATTTGCCCGGCGAAATAAAGTTGAGGGTCTTTCTTGGAATTCAATGTGGAACTCAGTAGTTTTGGGCTATTAATAAATAGATTGCGATGCAAGCTGCCTAGTTTTAGAAATTCGGCATTTTCTAAACCAGGAATCATCTTAAAAACTCTTTTCTGCTCTGGGTAAGTCATTTTGGTTTGGAAGCCGACCATATTAAAAGCTGTGGCATGTTTATTTTCTTGGCGTAATTGAACAACGGCAAAAGGTTCCCGACCTGTACGGGGGTTTCGAAGGCCTCGGGGTTTCGCTGGTCCGAATGCGAGTGTCAATGGCCCGCGGCTCGCAATAACTTCGACGGGCAAACAAGATTCAAAATACGGAGTACTTTCAAAATCCTTAGGCCTAACAACGTCGGCCTTTAAAATTTCTTCTACAAGCTTAAAGTATTGCTCTTTGTCTAAGGGGCAATTTATATAATCGCTACCCCCCTTATCATAGCGGCTCGCCTTATAACAAATGTCCATATTGATGCTGTCGGCATCAATAATGGGAGCAATGGCATCGTAGAAATATAAAAAATCTCCATCAAAGTGTTCTCGCATACTGGCGGCAAGTGTTTCGTGTGTAAGGGGGCCCGTACAAATAACGGCAGGCCTTGGAACTTCATCTAGACTTTCAATAATTTTTGCAACTCGGGTGATATTGGGATTCGAAGTCACAAGGGCTGTAAGTTCTTTGGAAAATAAATCTCGATCCACACTCAGGGCCTGTCCGGCTGGAACTTGATTATTATGGGCGGCTTTCAAGACAAAGCTATTAAGCTTAGTCATCTCCCATTTGAGCTGGGAGGGAGCAGTCGGTTCGATCATACTTCCTAGGCTATTCGAACAAACGAGTTCAGCACAGAGTTCGGTCTTATGGGCCGGAGTCATCTTAAGTGGGCGCATTTCATAGAGAAAGACAGAATGACCGGAACTGGCAAGTTGGAGGGCGCATTCTGTACCCGCAAGTCCTGCTCCAACAATATGAATTTCTTTTTTCTTCGTCATAGAATAATATGTGCCCCACATGAAGGATGATAATAAAAAAGAGAATAACAAAAGCCAGCCTAAGTCAGCACTGGATGTTTTACAGGGCATGCTGGACAAAGGCAACTCTCCTCTGGCCCAGGACTTCAAGCGCTTTAGGCTTAAATTGGATTGGGAATCTATAGTGGGAGCTACCCTGGCGGCGAGATGTTCGCCCGTGGGATATTCCAATGGTATTGTCTATATTTGGGTCATTAATAGCAGTTGGATGAATCAGCTGGTTTTTGCGAGGAAGGAATTTTTGAAAAAAATAAACTTATATGCAGGTCGTGGATGGGCCAGAGAAATTCGCTTTACTCTAAGTAGGAGAGACGTTCCATCAAGTGCATTGTCACTAGAGGGTCAATAGGGCTTCCGTAGAGACGCATTTCCCAATGAAAATGGGGCGCTTCTGATCTTCCCGTTGTTCCACTTAAACCGATAATCTGTCCCCCCTTTACTTCATCACCAACTTTGACTTTGAACACCGACAAATGCATATAACGGGAAAGTAATCCGTGACCATGGTCGATGGTCACGACATTTCCGGAAATAGGATCAAGGGATTGATCTAAAACAATTCCGTCAGAACAAGCTCGTACCTCTGTTCCAACGGGTGCTCTCAAGTCAAGACCCGTGTGAGCATAGGGTACCCCGTTGGGTGGAATTCGTGGAGAACCAAATTTCGAAGTGATATGACTTAAAATCGGAGGCATCCAGTGGGACGACCATGGCCTATCCGACTTAATTTTATAGAGGTCTAAATTTCGAGCCCTGTCGACCTCAACAACCTCTTCATTGTCTTCAATTTGTTTTGTTACGGATGCAGGTAATCTGAGATGGATCAGATGTCTTTCTGTGCGATCAAAAATAATTCCACCAATACTGTAATCTTTCAAGGTCCACTCATTTTTGTCATTTACTAAAAGGAGCCCTGCGTTTCCATTAAAATTCATGGGCTCGGGAACAAGCTGCCATGAAGTTGTCCCGCGGTAACAATGGCCTTGGGTGCACAGAGAGATATCTTTGGATTTATTTTTGAGGCGAAAGGCGAGAATATTGCCTTGGGATTCGTTTTGCGGAATTATTTCCAAAAAATTTTCTAAATTTTTGACAGAGTGCGGAGTCAGGAGGGGTGAGACCAGTAACAAGACAAGTGTTATTGTCCAGCTCCAGCTATTCCCCTTCTTACTTTTTATTTGAAGTGTTTTTTGCCTTTTCTTGTTCTTCTTCTTCACTTCCTTTAACAGCTTGGCGGATCAAGTATTTTAAAATAGTGCTCCGCTTCGCTCCCCCTAAAATGGCCTTTAAGTCTTCATGGACGGTGGGATCATTAATGAGTCCACCTAATGTCCCCTGCCCATTATCGATTTTTTCTAAAATGCTTGCGACGTGATCCATGGATTTCTTAATTTTATTATTTCGTACGTCGCTAGTTCGAATGGACGCCATAATTTCTTGAAGAGACTGACTGCTTGAGGCCAGGTTGTTAGCGAAATTCTTCTGATTCAGGGTCACGGTCATTTTGTCAATATTGTCTAAAATTTCAAAAACCTTTTCGACCTTGTTACCGGAGCGACCCAGTGTGGAGAAAAGATCAGAGCCTTCATCGAGAGGAAGAAAATCTCCGTTTTTAATCGGTTGCCCGCCTAAAGGTCCTGGTTTGATCAAAACGTATTTGTCACCTAATGCGCCTTGGGTCTGAAGGGTGGCCGTTGAATTTTCGGGAATGCGATCTTGAAATTTTCTGTCGACTTTAAGAATGACCACAACTTTTGTGGATTCAGGGTCAAACTCCACCCCAGAAACGTTACCGCAGTTTATTCCAGAAAGTTGAACCACACTTCCGGGGCTTAAACCCCCGGTGGTATCTGCCTTTATCTTAAGAGTGATGCTGCGATGAAGAACGGCTTTATCACCACCCAACGCAATTATAAAAGCAAGTGTTAGAAAAATGGAGATCGCGACGAAGATTCCGACTTTGTATTCTAGGCCCTTTGCTGCTTCCATTATTCTCGTTCTCCGTTGATGAATTGACTCATTACACCTTTTTTAGTGATGAGATCTTGGGGGGCGCCCTCTGCTGCAATCTTGCCATCTAAGAGTAAAAACATGTGATCGCACACGGCAGAGGCCGTTGGCATATCGTGGGTCACAAGAATGCTTGTGACTCCGCGTTTTTTTAATTCCAAAATTTTAGACTGAATTTGCTTTGTGTTATAGGGATCCAGGCCCGCCGTGGGCTCATCGAAAAGAACGATTTCGGGATCCAAAATGATCGCACGGGCTAAACCCACGCGTTTTTGCATGCCGCCACTGAGTTCTGCCGGCATTATTTTTTCTGAACCGGGAAGATCAAAAGCGTTTAATGTCGCTGTGACTTTTTTCTGAATTTCTTTTTCGCTAAGGCGGGTGTGTTCCCTCAAAGGATAAGCCAGGTTATCGGCTACGGTCATGGAGTCAAAAAGTGCTCCCCCTTGAAAAACGTAAGCTACTTTTTGCCTCAGGGGAATAAGTTCTTTTTCTTTAAGTAAATTCAAGTTCTGACCAAGGACAATAACTTTGCCGGCATCGGGTCTTTCAAGACCAATAAGACTTCGAAGAATTACACTTTTCCCAGCACCCGAGCCGCCAATAAGGCCAACACATTGGCCTTCCTTAACTTCAAAGTTCACGTCCTTGTGGACTTCTTTGTTACCGAATTTTTTTGCAAAATTCTTAACTTCTATGATGCTATCCATTTTTCAACCATCCAAAAGAGTTTCGTTAGGAAAAAATCGCTTATCACAATTAATATAGACGAGGTCACGACTGATTTTGTAGTGGCCACACCGACACCTTGGGTTCCACCCTTAGTTTTTAAACCGTAATAACAACCGACGACGCTGATAAAAAAAGCAAAGAACAAAGTTTTTGCAACACCGACGACGAAGTCGGTGATGGTTATGGCGTAAACTACTTTTTGATAATAAAAATAAGGGTCAAGGCCGAGCTCTGTAACCCCAATAACAAGGCTTCCGAAGATGCCTACAAAATTCGCGATGACTGTGAGCATAGGAAGAACAAGAAGACAGGCAAGAACTCTTGGAATTACAATTTTTCTAATGGGGCTTGTTCCCAACGCACGAATGGCGTCGATTTGCTGTGTGACATTCATAGAGCCGATTTCTGCCGTAATGCCTGCCCCTATGCGGCCAGCGAGCATAAGGCTTGTAAAAACGGGACCAAGTTCTCTGATTAAACTTAAGGCGACAACCTTAGGAACGTAATATTTCCCGCCGAATCTCTCTAAGCCAAAGCCAAATTGAAGGGCCATAACCATTCCTGTACTCATGGCGGTGGCACAAACAAGCGACAGAGATCGAATGCCGATCTGATACATTTGTTCAATGACCAAGATGGGATAAAACGGTTTTGTCTTGATATCCGTACAAAAATCCCGCGTGAGAAAAAAGAGGCCGCCTAAGAACCGTATAAAGGTGTTAACTTGGGTTCCAAAATCCTCAATTAAGTTTTGAATCACGGTGAGTGAAACCTCTCGATAAAGTTATCAAAGAGAGCTCTTTCAGCCGCGAAAGTTGCTGTGCGCGCCACGTAAGCGAGATCATAGGTGCAATTATTTTTTTCAATAACAACAAGATCAATGGAGATTGGGATATTATCTGTTTTTCCCTCGGCGTAGGTTCTGTCCGCAGGTGCTCCGTCCACAGTTATTTTAGTTTCGCTTCGGACAATCACGTTATCAACGCCGCTGAAGATTCCCTTTTCGAGGGAATGAAGATCTTCTTTATTTCTCTCCACGCACGAAGAATTGACGGCAATTGTATTTCCTGTTTTTAAACTCTGCCAAACATGATCGGCACTACTCACTTTTATTTCTTCGTAAGGGTTTGGTGGTGGCGTCATTTTGAGATTAAGATTTTTCACGGGATCCTCTTCTCCTCCACCAAAAAGAGCGCACGCCGTTAGGGCGTACAACGCGATTAGAGTTAGGATGTGTTTCAGCCACTTTATGGCTTTCGGCTTTTTCAAAAGAGTTTTCTCCAAGGTTGTGCCGTTAATTTAAGTTCGGCTGATTTAGAGTTTTTCTTAATAATTTCCACGTTTTGATTATGAAATTCACAAGGGGTGTCATGCCTTTGTCATGGCGCCAAGTTTCAGAGGTCGAGTCGAGGCCCAGTGAGGGCTTAAAACCCTTTGCCATCGTGGCACTGTATTTGCGAAAGAGTCTTCCTAGAGAAGTCTTATTTTTTTTGGACAAGTTAAGGGGAACAGAAAATGTGGCGTAAACTTCTGGAACTTCTGGGTTTGTGTAATCCGGCGAATCAACCGCCTGAATTTGTCGGCCACAATAAATGCGAAACTCTTGACAGTCTTTTGGTCTTGAAACTTCTAGCTTGTCGATCATCTTCTGTGGAGCGTAAATTTTGAGTTGGACCAAGGTACCCATGGTTACGATTTTTAGTGCTCTGACCTTCTTCGGAGGAAATCTTTTAGCACAAGAAGATGTGCAGGTTGAAACTAAATCCCTAAAAGATGCGACCCATATCACTTTTACTGGTCATGATGAATGGCGTTATGACATAAGTCGTGCACCGAGGTCTGTAAACGTTCAATTCAATGGATTAAAGCCAGATGATGTTTCAGAACTTACCGACTTAAAAGATGCCCGCGTCAAAAGTGTCACGGTGAAAGAAGGCAATAACGGCGACGCCCTTGTTACCTTTACACTAGCGCCAGGGCAGAATCTCTTTGATTACCAGACAGATCAACCGGTGAATTTAGTTTTTGATATCTTCAAAGAAGAGAAAAAGCCAACTAAGGTAAGTCTTTCAAAAAAGAAACCAATTCAGAAAATTAAAGCGGCGATAGCGAGAAACGTGGCTTCAATCGAACATCCGGAGCTGGGGGAACAGCAACCCCTCCTTAATTCTTCAAGTGCCGACCCTCGATTGCAGTTGAAGTTTGGAATTTTTGACGGCGGCGATCAAAATATGAATCGCTTTAAAATCTTAGACGGGGACTCAACACCAGCTACCCAAGAACTTGGGGCGATTCAAAGAGAGCATAACCTCTATATTCATTTTCCTTTGCTCGTTTTAGAGCGTCCGTTCTTAAAAAATATCATTGACGATGGAGCAATGAAATATACGGCTCCTCCTGGTAAGTCAGATGAAGATATGCAGGTTCAACTTCTTATTAAACTTTATAATGAAGGTAAATATGCTGTTGTTTTAAGAACTTTCAAATTTTTTGAAGAAAGTTTTCCAAAGACTAAATATGAAAAGACTTTAGATTTCTTAAAGGCTGATACCTACTTTCGCTTGTGGCAACAAGATCATAACCAGAACGATTTTGATACAGCCATGACCCGTTATAAAGAGCTTTTAAACAAATACCCCACAGATGAAACACGTTTTCACACCCTCATGTTTATTGGCGCAAATTATTTAGAAGTGGGGAATTATCTCGGAGCTCTCGCTACATTTCAGGTGGGCATTGAAAAATATTCTGACAGTCCTTTTATTTTCGAAATGAAGTTGGCTGAAGCTGAAGTTCTTAATCAGTTAAATAAAAGCGATGCCGCCCTAGATACTCTGACAAAAATTCAATCTGATCCCAAGGCCAATACTTACGGCGCCGATGCCGAGCTTCGTCGCGGCGATATTTACTTTCACAAAAAAGATTATGCAGGGGCGGTCAAAGAATACAAAGAGACCATGCAGAAGCTTCCCGAGCATATGATAGATGCGCCAAATATCTATTTTAACACCGCCGAGGCAGAATTTTGGATGGGCGATTACAAGGCCTCTTTAGAGAGTTACAGAGATTTCCTGCAAAAATTCCCCAATCATAGTTTTGGGGGATACGCCATGACTCGTATCGGTGAAATTTTTGAAATGATGGGAGTCAATCCTCAGAAAGTTACGGGAAGTTATTTGGAATCTTATTATAGATACCACGGAACTCCTGGGGCCTTTATTGCCAAGCTTTATGTGAATACAAAGCGTTTTCCTCAGATGAAAGAAAAAGAAGTAGAAGCGGTAAAAAATGAAATTAATGATGAAGCCCCGAAATATGTCAAAATTGAGGACATGGATCCCTTTGTTGTTCTCTCCCTAGCCAGGGCCAATTTAAGTCGGGGTTCCTTTAAAATTGCCTTGGACAGCTTGGTAAAATATTATCAAAAAAATATTTTATCTCCTCACCTTCCGCTTTTCAAAGAGTATATTGTTCAAACTATAAAACAAGAAATGAACCATAATTATGATGACGGAAGTGCACTTAAAGCCGTTGAAACTTATCTCAGCTATAAAGATTCGTGGCTTAAGAATATAAATCAACCGGATCTGCTCTATCGTTTAGGTCAGGCTTACGAGTCTCTCAATTTGGTCGAAGACGCGACCCAAGCTTATACCGAGGCCATGACCGGCCTTAACCGCCTCACACCTGATGATTTAAAAACAGCCAAAGCTCTAAAACAAAATCCCTCCCAAGATGAAATCTATCTGAGGCTCGCGGCTACAAGCTTAAAGGATGAAAATTTAAAAAAGACCGCGCAATATTTAAGTGAAATTAAAAACCCGGAAATCCTATCTGAATCAGAAAAGGTGGAGCGCGGTCTTATTCTCTCAAGCCTTGCTGAGAAAGAAGAACGAACCGACCTTGCGATGCTGGCCCTCAAAGATCTTAACGAACACTGGAAGGGTAAGCCGGGACTGCTCGCCGATGCTTGGTTAAGAATAGGGCGTCTTGAGGCCAGAGACGAAAATTACACCAAAGCGCTCCCATGGGTCGTAAAGGTTTTATCCGCGGCAGAAAATCCAGAGACCAAGATTAAGGACGAAACCGTAAAGGCCTCATTAGAATTAACGGGAGATATTCACGGGCACCTGGGGCAAACCCAGCAAGCTATTGATAGTTATAAAATGTATCTCGATCGTTTTGGAGCGAATTCTCCGACTGCTTCCGTTAAATATAAATTAGGGAAAATTTATTTTGATCAAAAAGACCTGCGTACTGCCAGCGAAGTTTGGAGTGGACTTAAAACAGATGAAAAAGCGAAAGTTTGGGCCAAAATGGCCGATGAAAATCTTTCCCAGGCTAAATGGGACTCCAAATACGACCGTTATCTTCAAAAACGCGAACCGGCGGGAGGTGGGAAATGAAACCCTTTGAATATGGTTCACTTATAACGGTGGATCCAGCTCTGAATCGCGTGATGCAAACGGCTACTAACGTCGCCACGAGCAAAGCTACAATATTAATTTCTGGCGAAAGTGGCACGGGTAAAGAGCTTCTTTCAAAATATATCCATCAAAGAAGTCCTCGCGCAAGCCAGAGATTTGTAGCTATCAATTGCGCAGCTCTTCCTGATGGCCTTTTAGAAAGTGAACTCTTTGGTTACGAACGAGGAGCGTTTACGGGAGCCATTTCGCAAAAGACCGGTAAATTTGAGCAGGCCTCCGGAAGCACAATTCTTTTAGATGAAATTTCTGAAATGTCTTTACCTCTTCAAGCTAAATTACTTCGCGTTCTACAAGAAGAAGAGGTAGATAGGCTTGGTGGACGAAATCCAATCAAAGTTAACCTTCGCGTTATCGCTACGACCAACAGAGATTTAAGATCTATGGTTCTTGAGCAAAGATTTAGGGAAGACCTTTACTACAGGTTGAACGTTATTCCTCTCCATATTCCCCCTTTGCGAGATAGACCAGGGGACGTTGTGATTTTGGCTAGGAATTTTGTTCAAGTGGCGGCGATTCTGAACCAGAAGGTCCAAAGCGTACTCACTGATAGCGCTCTTCAAAAAATTCAAAGTTGGTCGTGGCCCGGCAATGTTCGTGAGTTAGAGAATGTTATAGAAAGGGCCGTTCTGATTTCGAGCGGCCCTGAAATCCGCGCAGACCATATTTTTATCGACGAGAGAAGAGATGTCTCGGTGCAATCTGCTCCACGGGCACTTTTTACAATTTCATCGGGCCTCACCATTGCTGAGATGGAGAAGCAGCTTATTTTTAAAACTCTAGATGAAACAAAACAAAACAGAACCCAGGCTGCAAAAATTCTAGGGATCAGTATAAGAACTCTTCGTAATAAACTGCATGAGTATCGCGAGGTGATGAGTGGCTGATTTATTTGATAAAACCACACAATCTCTGGGGGCGTCGTTGAACTATCGCCTCCTTCGTAATGATGTGACCTCAGCAAATATCGCAAACGCTGAAACACCCGGGTTCAAATCCAAGAAGGTTGATTTTGAAGACGCACTTGCTCGGGCCGTGGATCTGGACGGAAAAAATGAGTTGAGCACCGCGGACTCTGGCCACTTCGCCATTGGAACTTCATCCATCGGCAAAGAAAGGGTCGAGGTCGAAGACAATCCCGAAGCCGATGTTAATCCCGATCGCAACACCGTTGATCTGGATAAGGAGATGTCGACCTTGGCCGAGAATAGCATTCTTTATAAAGCGGCTCTAACTTTGATTAATAAAAAGATGGCCATGCTGAAGTACGGCATCGGCGACGGAGGCAGATAGTGGATTTTTTAACGGGGATGCGAGTGAGTGCTAGCGGAATGACCGCTCAACGCATGCGCATGAACGCCATTTCAAGCAACATTGCTAATGTGAATACAACAAAAACTCCCGAAGGGGGAGCTTATCGTCGCAAAGAAGTGATTTTGTCTGCGATGCCCCAACAAAGAGATTTCGGCGAAATTCTAGCAGGTAAAGTTGATAACGATATTGATCGCGTTCAGGTCACAGACATTAGGCCCGATCGCAAGGGGCCTCTGTTGAAGTATGAACCCAATCACCCCGACGCCAATGCTGAAGGGTATGTGGCGTATCCGGATATTAATGTCATGCAAGAGATGGTTGATATGCTGCAGGCGTCTCGGGGTTACGAAGCCAACGTGTCAGCAATGAATACGACAAAAAATATGGCTCTGAGTGCAATAGATATTGGTCGATAGGAACTTTTAGAAAAGGATAAGCTATGGATGGCTTAACAATCGGCACAGCACAAACGATTTTAAATACGGGTCAAACGACTAAAGAGATCAATAAGGTCTCTCCAGATATTGGCCCTTCAATTGGCCCTTCAGCTGGTGGCGAGAAATCTTTCGCCGCGACACTTAAAGACGCTGTTGATTCTGTCAATACAGCTCAAAAAGAATCTGATTTTAAGATGCAAGAGCTGGCTACGGGAAAAAGTCAAAACATTCACGAGACCATGATCGCGGCTGAAAAAGCAGATATTGCTTTGAGGCTTATGGTTCAAGTTCGAAATAAAATGATCGAGGCCTATCAAGAAATGATGAGAATGCAAGTTTGAATAAGGAGATATAGCATTGAAGACTCTTGTTGGACGGTTCGTTTCGCAGGTCAAGGATTTTTACAATAACCTCACGCCGATGAAGCGGGTCAGTGTTATCACCGCAAGTTTTATTATCGGATCGACCTTTGTGGTGGTGGGACTTATGGTCTCGGGGAGGAGCTACATACCTCTTTTTACGAATATCCCCATAGAGCAGGTTCCCCTTATTGTCGGAAAACTCCAAGAAAAGCAAATCCCTTACCAACTCATCGAGGGTGGGAAAACCATCAGTGTTCCGCCAGAATTTTTGCGAAGCACACAGATGATGCTGATGAGCGAGACGGGATTTCAAAAAATTGGACAAATTGGCTTTGAGCTTTTTGATAAAGATAGTTTTGGAACGACAAGCTATGTTCAAAGAATTAATTATCAACGGGCCCTCCAAGGGGAATTAGTCAGGACAATTGACAGTCTTGAGGTCGTAAAAAACACGAAAGTTATCTTGGCCCTTCCTCCAAAGAAAACATTCTTAGAAGAAGGGGATTCTCCGTCGGCTTCAGTTGTAGTTGATGTTCGTGACGGAAAAACCCTTACGGCCGACCAAGTTCGGGGAATTATTCATTTGGTTGCCAGTGCCGTTGAAGGAATGGAGCCTGAGAAAGTCACAGTCGTTGATGGCCGCGGCAAGGTCTTAAGTAAAAATGTTGTTGGACCTCTCGCGGCTGCGACAAATGATATGATGGATTATAAAATTAGCCGCGAACAGGCTTTTGAAACCCGTATCGAGGATATTTTGGGTAAGGCCGTTGGAGTGGGTAAAGTCATTGCAAGAGTTAATGCCGACGTGAATTTTAGACAAATTTCTTCGACCGAGGAGATTGTTGATCCTGATAAGTCTGCAATTCACTCCATTCAAACAGAAGAAGAAAAGCTCCGCGGTAACCGCAGCACGGCCTCTGGTGCGCCGGGCGCCAGGGCTAACCTCCCCGGAGCTGACGAAGCTGGCGCCAACGGATTTAAGCAGGATGTGGATAAAGAACTTAAAACTATAAATAACGACAACACAAAAACTATCCGCAATATCAAAGAACCTACTGGCGGAATAGATCGCTTAAGCGTTGCCGTTATGGTTGACGGAGTGACGACAACGACAATGGAAGGCGGAAAGCCTGTAGAGAAATGGACTCCCCGAACCGCTGAAGATTTAGCGCAATACGAAGCCATTGTTAAAAGCTCAATTGGATTTGACGAAAAACGGGGCGACACATTTAAAATTGAAAATATAAAATTTCAAAAGGAAGATTTCTCAGAATCTGATCGGATGCTGAATTCCCTTGAGAAGAGAAAACTCATTTCTTACTTAATAAAATGGGGCATACTCGCTGCAATATTTGGAGCGTTCTTTCTGCTCGTAGTTCGTCCGTTTATGAGATGGATCACAGAGAGCTTCCAAGACTCAGTTGATCAAATGCTTCCAAAAACAATCGAAGAACTTGAAGACCTTCAAACTGTAGATAATAGCCTTCCCGGAATGGGCGGGGCCCTTCCGATGCTTGAGGAGAGTTTGGATCCGGATAAAGCGGAAAGCGAATTACTTAAAGAGCGCATCATGGCTCTTGTGCAAGGGGATAGTAAGAAGGCCGCTTATGCATTGAACCAATGGATTGATGAGCGTCGCGCAGCGAGCTGATATGGGCCGGTACCGCCCAATATATGGGCCGGTACCGCCCGATATAAAGGAGCAAGAAAATGATCTCAGATCTGTCATTTGAAGAGCTAAAAGGAATGGAAAAGGCGGCGATCTTGCTGAATTATTTGGGAGAGCAAGCAGCTACCGAACTCTTTAAGCACCTTGACGATGGCGATATTCGAAAATTAATTAATAATATGCACAGACTGAGAACGATTCCAATCGATGTTACTAAGCGGGTGCTCGAAGAATATTATGAAAAAGTGAGTGAAGCGGAAGAATATATTTTTTCAAAAGACGTGGCAACCAAAGAAACAATTGTCGCCGCAGTCGGAGAAGAAAGAGCTCGGGGTATTTTAGGGCACTTAAATCTGGCAGCAGGAACTGGTGGAAGAACTTTAGAGTCCTTAGAGCTTGTGGACGCTAAATCTCTGGCCAATTTTTTGGTCAGTGAACACCCCCAGACTATCGCCGTTATCTTAGCTCACTTAGAACCTGAAAAAAAATGCGAAGTTTTAAAACGTATGCCTGAAAGTCTTCAGGCCGAAGCCGTATTACGAATGGCTAACCTTGATTATATTTCACCAGAGCTTATAGAAGAGGTGGATAAAGTTCTCCGTCAAGAACTGGCAACAATGGGAAGTGTTGAGCAATCGCAATTGGGTGGTGTTCAACCCGTTGCTGAAATGCTTAACGTAATGGATAAAAATACAGAGACAGCAATTATGTCGCGACTCGAAGAGAAAGATCCGATCCTTGCAGAAGAAATTCGTAAACTCATGTTTGTCTTTGAAGATATTATTAAAATCGACAATCGGGGTATTCAAGCGCTCCTTAAAGAAATCTCAAATGAAAAACTTCTCTTGGCTCTTAAAACCGCCAACGAAGAAATCAAAGACAAAATCTTTAAGAATATGTCGACAAGAGCCTCAACACTTATTCAAGAAGACCTGCAAAGTATGGGGCCATCTAAGTTATCAGATGTCGAAGGTGCTCAACAAGAGATCGTCAACATGGCTCGAAAGCTAGAGGCCGAAGGCAAAATCTTAATCGCACGTGGCGGCGCGGAGGATGCACTTGTTTAAACCGGTACTCAAACCTAAAGAGGCAAACGTCCCCTACTTGGTTTATGAACCTCGAACATTTGAGATGGCCGTTCCGGAGCAGGCCGTTTCTTTTGCCCGCGGGCAAGAGGTGGATGGAAAGCGCCGCTTTGTTATTAATGAACTCGTCGCCGAAACCACAAAGCTTGAAGAACTAGAGAAAAAGAATTTTCAAGTCTTAGTCGAGGGGGAAGTTCTCTCGCGACTAAAAAAGGTTGAAGAAAATGCGTACGCTGAAGCTTATGCCCTGGGTATGAAAGAAGGTTACGACAAAGGCTTTGAAGAGATGACAGTCCAGGTAAAAACTCAAGTGGAGAGCTTGAAGAATATTACCGACATTATAATTAATCAGAAAAGCAAACTGGCCATTGACAATGAAAGGCATTTGATTGAGGCGATTTTTCGTTTAGCCAAAATTATGGCTTTGGATGAAATCCGCGCCAACCCTGAAAACGTTCTGGCTGTAATTTCAAAGGCCCTAGAGAATGCCCAATCTGAAGAGGAAATTATTTTAAAAATTAATCCCAGGGATGCAACCTTTTTAGAGAAAATTAAGTCGACGGCAGGAAATCCATTTGAGCGAATGAGCCATTTGAGGGTGGAGACGACGGAGACGGTCACCCCTGGAGGTGTAATTGTCGAAACAAATTACGGAATTGTTGATGCCACGATCGAAACAAGAATAAGGAAGGTTTGGGATGCCATGGTTTCTAAAATTCCAACTCCGGCCAAAGGAGAAACGACGAAGTGAGTGAGGCTGCAGTCAATTTTCAAAAATATCTCTCTGCTGTAGATCGAAGCCCTCGCTTTCAAGATAGCGGGAAGGTCACGCGTGTTGTTGGTTTTCTTATCGAAGGTTTTCTTCCAGGGGCCTGGCTCGGGACAATCTGCGAAATTTATCCCAATAGCGGAGAAAAGCCGTTTCAAGCAGAAGTTGTTGGCTTTAGGGAAAAAAATGTTTTGATGATGCCCCTTGGAGATATTCGTGGTGTAGGCATGGGGGCAAGAATTGTCTTATTAAAGAGAGAATCTACGGTGCGAGTTGGTCCTCAGCTTTTAGGTCGGGTTCTTAATGGCCTAGGCGAGGCCATGGATGGCAAAGGAGCTATCGACACCGTAGACGAAATAAATATTTATCAACCCACTGAAAATCCTCTAGACCGAATTCCTATTCGAAAACCCCTAGATCTGGGCGTTAAATGCATTAATGGTTTTCTTACGACAGGATTAGGTCAACGGGTGGGTATTATGGCTGGCAGCGGAGTGGGAAAATCAGTTCTCCTCGGTATGATTGCAAGGGCAACGACGGCTGATGTGAACGTAATCGCCCTTGTTGGTGAGCGGGGTCGAGAAGTTAGGGAGTTTATTGAAAATGACTTGGGTCCCGAAGGCTTGGCGAGATCTGTTATCGTTTGTGCGACTTCCGACCAAAGTCCCGTAGTCAGAATGCGCGGAGCCTTTCTTGCTACGGCTATCTCCGAATATTTTTGCGGAATTGGAAAAAATGTTCTTTTGATGATGGATTCCATGACCCGGTTTGCAATGGCCCAACGTGAAGTCGGATTAAGTGTTGGAGAACCGCCAGCCACAAAAGGTTATACTCCAAGTGTTTTCTCTCTTATGCCAAAACTTCTTGAGCGCGCCGGGATTTTTGAAAATAAAGGAAGTATCACCGGTCTCTACAGCGTCCTTGTTGAAGGAGACGATATGGATGATCCGATTGCGGATGCTGTTCGCTCCATCGTCGACGGACACATCGTCCTCTCTCGAGATTTCGCTCAACGTGGGCACTATCCAGCCATTGACGTTCTTCAAAGCACAAGTCGGGTTATGCGAAATGTTATCACCCATGATCATCTTAAGGTGGCCTCAGAATTAAGAGAACTCATGGCCGACTATCATCAGGCAGAAGATCTTATTAATATCGGCGCCTATAGAAAAGGAAGTAATCCAAAAGTGGATCGGGCTATCGATCTCCACGAGCAAATTGAAGAATTCTTAAAACAAGATGTAGGAACAAGTTACTCCATTCATGAGTGCACAAAAATTATGAATCAGATTGTAGGTTCGCGATGATGAGATTTCACTTCTCCTACGAGAGTTTACTAGAGCATAGAAAGCTCGAAGAGGAAGTGGCCAGACGGGATTTCAACGAAACCCTACGTGTTTTAGAAGAGCAAAAGGAAGAATACAAAAAACTGTACACGAGACTTCATGAGGCTCAGGCCGAATCTTTTACACTTCAGGGTTCTCCTGAAGGCATTCAAGTATCAAAACTGGTAGAACTTGATGATTTTATGGAAGGTCAAAAAATAAAAATCGCTAAACAAAGAGCGATTGTGATCAACCACACTCAAATTGTTGAAGGCAAGCAAGATATTCTTATCAACGCTGCAAAAGAGACCATGATTTTAGAAAAACTTAAAGAAAAACAACATATGGCCTTTAAAAAGGTCATGGCCAAACGGGAAGCAAAATTAACCGACGAAATTGTCGTGACGAGATTTAAAGCTGGGGGAAGAGTATGAGTGGGTATCAAGATTTCTTCAAAACACGAAAAAAATTGGCAAATGAAATAAAGCCTCTCAAAAAGGCTCCTTCCCCAAGACCTGTGAGGCAAAGAAAATCTTCTGATTCAAGATGGCTGGCCCTTGTTGCTTCGATCTTAGCGGGAGGTAGTATCTGGTATTTAGGAGTAGGTGAAGATCAGACGGCAAAAATCTTTAATAAGGTAGAGATCAGCATTTTTGGCTCCGCCCAAGCCGCAGATGATGGGGCAAAAACTGCCGATGAAAAGACAAAGGCGGAAGAAAAAAAGTCCACTGACATCTCGCCTGAGGTCCAGGATGGTAAAATTCAAAAACGGGCTTGGACGGACGAGGAGGTCTCTCTTTTCACGAAGTTAGAGGAAAGAAAAAAGCAACTCGATGCGCGAGAAGCAAGCCTTAACAAGTTGGATGAAGAATTGCAGAAACAAAAGGAGGACTTGGAGAAACGTCTAGCCGCCTTAGAAGATGTAAGGGCTAAAATTTCTGCCAAACTCGAGGACAAAGTTAAATCGGACGGAGATAAAGTGAGTTCACTGGTTTCTGTTTATTCAAATATGAAGCCCGCACAAGCGGCGATTATTCTTCAAGGACTTAATGAGGATCTTGCCGTAGAAATTCTTACTAAAATGAAAAATAAAAATGCAGCTGAAATTTTAAATATGATGGATCCAGAAAAAGCAAAACATCTTTCAGAGCGTTTTGCCGGGTTCAAAGAGGCTTTAAACAGTAACTAAAGGTCAACGCACTATTTGCACGTGCGGAATTTTATGAAAGGAGGAAAAAATATGGATGCAAATTTAAATTCGATCTCACCTCTGCTCTCTGATGTAAAAACCCGACCAGATAATGTTATTGCTAGGAATGAGCCGAAGAAAGAAGACGGTCCAACTTTTGGGAAGGCTTTAGATAAAGCCGAAGAAAAGGAAACAGTTCGCGAACCCGCGAAAAAAGTTTCTCAGAAAAGTCCCCGGGATGTTGAGCCCACGCAAAACCAAGTTCAGGCTGTGCCAAAAGCCCCTGCTAAAATCGATAAAAATCTACCCGCAAAAGATATGGAAGCGAGTGGTATCGATGACAAGGCCGGCGTTGTTGGCGAAAGCTTTGATCATATGGCCGTAAGTTATCCGGTCAGTCAGATTGCAAAAGAAAGCTTAGATGAGAAGACCGTAACCAGTCTTAAAGAACAAGGTTTGTGGGATCTTCAAACTATGGCTATGGCCCAACCATCACAGCAGCTTTCTTTGATGAAAGAAGCTGCAGATAGCTTTGGCACTGAAGACGCTATTGAGTTACCCGTGACAAAACCGATCGCTCAATTTATGGCCTCACTTGAGAGTGAGTTGGGTGTGAAGCCGGATAGACTTATCCAGGCGTTTAAAAAATTGTCACCGGACCAACTTCAATCGTCTCCAAAAGAAACCATGGCTCAAATTGTGAAGAACCTCAATCTTGAACCAAAAGACCAAACCCGCGCCACTGAACTCTTTACGAAGATGCTAAACCAAATGGAAGCTGTTCGTGAACAGGTTTTAAATCCTGCACTGTTTGCCGCCTTGGCTGGGGGAACCGCACAAGGGGTCCCCAAGTTGGACAACGCCACCGATAAAGGAGTTGTGAAGGCACCTGTTAAAGGACGCACTCAAGCCGCAGCGGTTTATGCTCAGAATTCAGGGGCCGAAAAGAGTTTGAAAGCAGAAGTGGACACACCGGCGATGAATTTTAGAGATGCAAAAGAGACTAAGTCGGCTCCAAGCGCTGCTCCCCAAACTCCCAACCAGGTTCAGGTCGTTCCCCAACCCCAAGCTCAAGAAGACGCTTCAGCTGCGGTTCTGATCCAACAGGGTCACACCGCAACTCCTGATGCTTTCACGTCGAATAACATCGCAGCACACACCAACGCTGTGGATGAAAAGGATATGAAAGATCTCGGGAAATCTCTCAAAGACACGAAGTTGTCTGTGAAAAATGTTGAAGTTTCTACTCCGAGTAACGGAACGTCGCAAGTTGTTGGCAACGATTTTGCTCCCGCAAAAACTGAAATGCCCGGACAAGTCGCCGTCGGTGGCAGAGTTGCAACCGGGGAATTGAAAGCAGGAAATACGGATAAGCAAGAAGCAATTCGTAGCATCGTCAACCAAGCTCAAATGCTAGCGCAAAAAGGTGGCGGCGAAATCCGCATGTCTTTGAAACCCGATCATTTGGGTGAAATTCAGTTGAAGGTTGCTATGGAAGGCAGTCGCGTTAATGTTCAAATGACCACGGAACGAGGGGAAGTTAAGAAACTCATTGAACAAAGTGTGAATGAGCTTCGCCACGGATTAGCTGGTCATAATTTAAGTATGGATAAGTTGGATGTGTCCGTGGGTAACCGCGAAACACAAAATTTCACGAAAGGCCAACCCGATTTTGGCGCCGCCCGTGATTTCGCCAACAACTTCCATCAGCAGCAGAACAATCGACGTGAATTTACTGAAAGTTTGAGTGGACTTAAGGGTGGACCCCAGAAAGCGATGACGACAATGGATCATGCGGCTCAAGCTCAAAGAACAATGAGCGCCCGCAATTCAGCGTCAGGTCGCCTTAATGTTGTGGCTTAAGAAAGGGATGAGATGATTTCGAATAAAGTGGGAGTGCAGAATTTTTCTAAAGCGACCCAAAGGCACGACTTTGGAGATGATAGTAATGTTCATTACTCTCCTGCAACTCCCGAGGTGAAATCGGAAAAGATCGACAAGAATATGCGACCTGGCGATAAAAATTTAGGAGATCAGCTTAATGATATCGCAAACCCCGGTGGTAACACCGAAGCTAACAAAACCAAAAGGAAAGCCCACAACACTCTGGATAAAGACGATTTTTTGAAACTTATGCTCACGCAAATGAAAAACCAAGATCCGATGAACCCCATGCAGAGTCATGAGATGGCAGCACAGCTTGCGCAGTTTACAAGTCTCGAACAACTTTTCAATGTGAATAAAAATCTTGAAGGGTTAACGAGAGCGCAAGATCCCATGCAAAAGTATGAGGCTCTTAATTTCTTGGGTAGAACTATTAAGGCCGACTCGCGGCAGATTTTACGTCAACCCGGCGATCAAGCCACTGAACTCAGATTTAACCTGATGGGTGATGCGGCCAAGATCAAGTTGACCATTGCCGACGAGAACGGCTCGGTAGTTAAGACCGTCGAGTTTGGAAACCTTAAAAAAGGTCCAAATAAACTCGCATGGGCCGGCACCGATAATGAAAACCGCGACGTAAAACCAGGCAAGTACATGTTTAATGTGGAAGCCGAAAATGGCGGTAAGAAAATCGGTGTCCTCACGGAAACCAAGGGCACGATCACGGGGGTGAATTACACGCCTGAAGGTCCAATGCTTATGGTTGGCGATCAAAAGGTTCGCTTGCAAGATGTTCAGAAAATTGAAGATGAGAATCTTAAAACCAAGCAGAATGAAACGGAAGCACCCGCAGCAAAGCCCATGACGGCTGAAGACGTCGCTGCGGAAGCGCTTACAAAGCCTATGGTAGTGAAGCCTGAAACAAAAATGGCTTCAAACTTTGATGAACGTAGGTCTGGGGAAATAATTCCTCAGAATGGAAAGGAGGCAAAATGATCGATAAAGGTCTGGGACTTGGAAGTGCAATTGGCAACACATCGCCAATAACACCTAATCTTCCAAACAAACCAGAAAAGAATAATTTGCCTTCAGGCTTTGATGGCTTACTTGATGAGGTCATTAAGAAACAACCGACCGATCAAGTAAAACCTGCGGCCCTAGATGGTTCCGTTGGAGTAGGGCTTAAGTTTAGTCAACACGCTCTTGATCGAATGAACAGCAGAGGAATTGCTTTTAAACCCGAAGATTTAGCGCGCCTCAACGAGGCCGTTGATAAGGCTGCAAAAAAAGGGAGCAAAGAAACTCTTCTTCTTATGGGCGACAACGCCCTGATCGTGAGTGTGAAAAACAAAACTGTAGTCACGACAATGGATCGCGAAGCTATGAAGGAGAATGTATTTACGAATATAGATAGTACTGTAATTTTGTAAATGAACTGGGCTGGACCTCATTTTGAGGGGGCCCTCTAATCAATGACTCTAAGGTGGACGGACTGCCACGCAAGAGTCGATGACACGGAGGTCATGTATGGGTGTTTTATCATCGATGTTCACAGGCGTATCAGGCCTGCAAGCCCAAGGGGAAGCCCTTGGAGTTGTAGCTGATAACATCGCCAACGCAAACACAACAGGCTACAAAGCGAGCCGCGCCGAATTCCAAGACGTTATTGCGAAAAACCTTAAAGGTATTTTGGGTGGTAACCAAATTGGTCGCGGCGTAAAAATCGGCGCCGTCAACCCCATCCTTGCTCAAGGTAATCTTGATGCTACTGAAAATGCGACTGATCTTGCAATTTCTGGCGACGGATACTTTGTGGCTCGCGGTTCTGACGGTCAAAGTTTTACTCGAGACGGTTCACTTCATTTTGATAAGGACGGATACCTTGTCACAAATGACAACCAACGCATTCAAGGTTTTACTCCTGATACCGAGGGAAAGATTTCGAGTAAGATTGAAGATGTTCATTTGCCAAAAGCCATCACCCCGGCCCGTGCGACCAAGAAAGTGGATATCAGTGCCAACTTAGATAGCCGGGCTGATGTGGGGCAAACTTTTAATCCCGATAAGCCAAGTGAAACGTCACAATATGCAACGGGTGTTGAGATTTATGATACCCAAGGTAATAAGCATCTGATGACGATGTACTTTAATAAAACAGCTGATCGTCAATGGGATTGGCATGGAATGTGTGACGGTAAAGAAGTCAGTGGCGGTAAAGAAGGTAAAATGTCGGAAGTGGCTAAAGGTCATATTACTTTCACTGTCGATGGTAAACTCGATACTCAAGTTACAAGCAATACCAACTTTACTTTTAACGGAGGGGCACTCCCAAATCAAAAAATTGATATCAGTTTCGGGGATGCGATCACCACCAATAAAGGTAAAGGTCTTAAAGGAACTGTCCAATTTGGTAAAGATAGTGATCTTATGGCTTGGATGCAAGACGGCGCCGCTGCAGGGACAATCACCAACATGTCCTTCAGCGATACCGGAGTTTTATCCGCTCTTTATTCCAACGGTGAAACAAAGGATTTGGCCCAACTCTGCATTTCCAAATTCGACGCTGCTGAAAGACTTTATAAAGTGGGTAATAACCGCTTCAAAGAAAGTCATGAGAGTGGAACTCCCGCCATCGGAATTCCACAATCAGGTGGCCGTGGAAAGATCTACGCTAAATCTTTAGAGCGTTCCACTGTCGATCTCGCTATGGAATTCGTTAACTTAATCCAAAATCAACGGGGATTCCAAGCCAATGCCAAAACCATCACCACCAGTGATGAGCTCTTGGGTGAAGTTATCCAGTTGAAACGATAATCGGTAGTGCATTATTGGCCGCTCCTTCTTAATTGGGGGAGCGGTTCTTTCTAGGGAGCTTTCCCATTTTAGTGGTTATAAGTCTCGAAAATCTTATCTTTTTTGACTTTTGAAATCAGGATTATTGTAGGATTTTGAAATCATGAGAACTGATTTCAAAAGTATCATCCGAACCACAAATCTTCAATTGAAACACTAAGAAAGCTTGAGGATGAAGTTTCACAAATCTTCCTTCTAGTAGCGTTACGTCTCAATTTGGGAAACATTGACACATCTGGGCTCAACTAAACGCATTAAATCTGGCAAGCTTCCTGCAATACGAGTCCACTTGTAATCAATGTGCAACATGCTCTTTGAAGGAGTAAATTTATGAAGTTTGTTATTTTTTCCATATTGTTGTTCGCCGCATCCGTAGCCAGCGCACAAAGTACCCCTGAACAAGCTAAACATGATGCCTTGACTGAAGAAATTCACAAAGCCGTTTACAGCGGAAATACCTTTCGGGCCGTGGGAGCACTGAGAGAAGAAGTTGAAAAGCAAAATGAAGGAACCCGTGCAACCATGACGGCTCTTTTAGATACGATCTCTCAAGAAAATACTGACCTTCAAGCTAAAATTGTAAATCTTGAGGCCGAAAATCAAATTATTTTGCATGAAGACCAATCTATTTTGAATCAAGCTCAAGATAATGGAAAACAAATCGTCGTTGTCGGTAAGGAACTTGATGATGTATCTCTTGCTCAAGTTGCCTCAAAAGAACAATGTGCTGAGGTTGAACTGGCTCGAGTGTCTGATGATGTGGCAAGGCAACTTCGTGTGAACCAATATGAACCTTCCCTTTATTTTCCAAAACCAAAAGGACAACTTGATGTTGCACGTTTCTTAACGACCACCGCAAGTTTGAGTGCGGCATCAAAAGGGTGGCGCAATAGAGACGTTCAATATTATATGAATAAAGCTGAGGATCAATACCTGAGAGAAAATTATCAAGGAGCCCTTGAGAACTATGGCAAAGCTTACCGACTCATCGAAGCTGGGCTTGCCCACAGATTTTCACTTGGTGCCTACCTTC
>Ga0207037_10108_pt1 | contig 29107 bp, 33 predicted proteins | sample Alteio_BWMinCont_75_FD_153268 | JGI IMG/M metagenome (GOLD analysis project Ga0207037, IMG submission 153268) | Enriched cells from forest soil in Barre Woods Harvard Forest LTER site, Petersham, Massachusetts, United States -... | ecosystem: Environmental > Terrestrial > Soil > Temperate forest >... | reverse complement strand
AATTTCTATCAGCCAGTTGAACGGCATCGATGGTTTCCGTAAGGCTTCCTATCTGGTTTACTTTTATTAAAACAGAATTGGCCACTTTCAGGTCAATACCACGTTGTATACGGGTTACGTTGGTAACAAATAGGTCGTCGCCTACCAGTTGTATTTTTTTGCCCAGCTTTTCGGTAAGCATTTTCCAACCGTCCCAATCATCCTCTGCAAGACCGTCTTCAATGGAAACGATAGGATAATTTTTTACCAAAGTAGCATACAGGTCAATCATTTCGGTCGATGAAAGCTTAGCTCCGGTTGATTTTTTGAAATGATATTTTCCTTCTTCTTCCAAGTAAAAGGAGGAAGAAGCTGTATCAAGTGCAATATAAATGTCTTTACCGGCTTTGTATCCTGACTTTTCAATGGCATTCATGATAAAATCCAATGCTTCTTCATTTGATTTCAGATTAGGAGCAAAGCCGCCTTCATCGCCAACGTTGGTAGATTGGTTTTTATCGTGCAGTAGTTTTTTTAGATTGTGGAATACTTCCGCTCCCATGCGCAATGCTTCGGAGAAAGAAGGAGCCCCAACCGGCATAATCATAAATTCCTGAAAATCCATGTTATTATCTGCATGGCTTCCACCATTCAAAATATTCATCATCGGAACAGGCAATACATTCGCATTCACTCCACCAATATATTTATATAATGAAAGACGGGTTTCTTCGCTTGCTGCTTTAGCTACTGCCAGCGAAACCCCCAAGATAGCATTGGCTCCAAGGTTTCCTTTATTTTCAGTACCATCCAGGTCAATCATTTTTTTATCTATGGCGCGTTGGTCATAAATAAACTGGCCTTTCAGTTCTTCCAGTATGGTAGTGTTTACATTGTTAACTGCTTTCAGCACACCTTTGCCAAGATAAGTTCCCTTATCTCCATCGCGTAATTCAACGGCTTCATGAATGCCGGTTGATGCGCCTGATGGGACAGCAGCCCTTCCAATTACACCGCTGTCTGAAATTACGTCTACTTCTAATGTGGGATTTCCTCTTGAATCAAGAATTTGGCGCGCTTGCACGCTTGCGATAAAACTCATATGAAAGTTAAAGACCTCAAAGTTATAAATAAAATAGATAAGATTCTATGAACCAAAAATTAATCTTTTTGCTGATCCTTTAATTGGGTGTCAACTACGGCCAAGCCTTCTTCAAAGGAATGGGGTTCGTACCCAAGTTCAGCCCGGGCTTTATCCAATATAAAACCAGTCCGGAGTGGCCGTTCAGCAGCCTGGCCTAATGTAGCAGTTTTAGATGGGTGAATTAAGGACTTATCCAGGTGCCAGAAATCGGCAACTCTATTCACCAACTCAATAATACTCATAAAGTCCTTGCCGGATATGTGATAGATGCCGGTAGCCCCTTTTAAAGCAACCAATACACAGCCTTCTGCTAAATCTTCCGAAAGGGTAGGGGTGCGGAACTGGTCGTCAACCACATTAATGGTTTTGGCCTTAGATAGGGCATCCTTAGCCCATAAAACAATGTTGCTACGGCTCATAAAGTCAACTACGCCATATACTAGTATGGTACGTATGATAGTCCATTTTAGTCCTGATTGCTCAACCAGTTTTTCAGACATGAATTTCGAGTCGGCATATACCGAATTGGGTGGATAGGGGATATCAGTTTCTCTATAAGGGCCATTGTTTCCATCGAAAATAAAGTCGGTAGAAAGGTGGATAAAATGCGGATTAGTATGCTGTGTTTTTAATGCATTTATCAAATACTCTACCGCATCTACATTCATTTTACGGCAAGCATCCTGCTCTGTTTCACAGGCATCTACATTCGTCATAGCAGCCGTGTTTATTACTATATCGGGCGTAAACTTGGCAATGACCTCTTTCACCGCCTGTTCATCTGTAATGTCAAGCGGATGGTAGGTATAGCCGGATTGAGTTCTGAGCCTGTTATTGCCTTTGGAAGTTGCAATAATATCAATATCGGCCTGGTTGAGTAGCCGGTAAACGAGTTTTTGTCCGAGTAACCCGTTGGAGCCTGTAATTAAGATTTTTTTAGTCATATTTTTTTCGATTTCCAAAAATACTAATTGTACTTATACGTCACTCATTTAGAGTAAGAATACTTTAAAATTCTTGCCGGGAAAAATAGTTATAGTAATTTTGACACATCATCCCCCCTGCATGATATCCCCTATATACAAAGTCCCCTATAGATTTATTGTATTTACTATACTTTTCCTGGTAATTGATTTTACGATAGATAATATCAATCACCGCTTTGTAATGGGCGATTTTAAGGTTTATTATGGTGCCGCCAATGCTATTGCGAGCGGTAAACAACTATATGGTGTGCTTTTTTCGCCGGGCTCGGGCTATTATAAATATTCGCCTCTTATGGCGTTTGCATTTTATCCATTAAGTATTCTTCCTTATTATATAGCCTGCCTCGTCAACTATGTTCTCATTTCAGTTGCTATTGTGCTGACGGGCATTTTTGTACTTCATATTTTCAATACCTATGTCTTTAACAATACAGTTAAATCGCCCAATGTCATTTTGTCGGTAGCTATTCTGTGTATTACTATCCACCTGATAAGGGAATTGGGCTTGGGAAATATGAACATGATTCTGCTTCTGCTCTTGTGTTTATCGCTCTACGGCATTCTCCAGGGCAGGTTTATATTAGCCGGGATTCCATTGGCCATAGTGCTCATTACAAAGCCCTTTTTGGTGATTGTATTAATCCCGTTGGTTTTGCGCCGCTATTTTAAGACTGTTTCGACAACTGCTATATTGTTGGCCCTGTTTGCTATTTTGCCATCTTTGTTAGTGGGTGTCGGTATGGATGTAAGCCTGCATAACCAATGGCTGAATACCATGATTATACATGCCAACGGATTTCCAAGCTCCAACACGCTGGATGCATTGATTCGGAACAATTTTCATTGGTTTACTTCCGATGCCCTACAATATATTATCCTTTCAGTTGTACTTACAGCCTACATGCTATACATACGCTGGGATATGGTGCAGGAACGCGAATCGGGGGCAAATCAATCGCAAAACCTCATTATGGAATGGTTTAGCATCATTGCGATGATACCTTGTTTATTCCGGACAGATACCGAACATTTCCTGATGAGCTGGCCTCTCATTATTTTCATGCTCATCTATTTGTTTAATACCAAAAATATAGCGCTGTCTATTATTTTTATCGCGATTGTCTTATTATATGCCGGCAATTCTTCCGATTTATTGGGTCGTGAATTATCATATAGAATGAACGATATTGGCCTATTAGGTATCAGCAATGTTCTGCTAACCCTTTTTGCACTCTATATATACCGGAGTAAGGTGATGTTGCAAGGCAAAATGGCCCTGGTTGCAGAGTAAGTAACCGGGGGTAGTATGCCACGGTGTAGTACCTTCAGATATGATGTTTTATTACGCAATGTCCGCAAAAAGGCGTATCTTTGCATACTTTTTTAACCAAAATAAACTAACTATATGTATCCTGAAACGCTTGTAATACCTATGAAGTCTGAGCTCACCGAGTCAGGTTTCGTTGACCTCACCACCCCAGCAGCTGTTGATAAGGCTGTTGCTCAAGAAGGTACAGTTCTATTAGTATTTAATTCCGTTTGTGGTTGTTCAGCAGGTGCTGCCCGCCCCGGAATCATCATGTCACTTGACAGTGAAAAGAAACCTGATAATCTAGTAACTGTATTTGCTGGTTTTGATGTGGAAGCTACCGCACAAGCCCGTAAACATACCTTGCCATATCCGCCTTCATCTCCTTCCATAGCCCTTTTCAAAGATGGTAAGCTGGTTCATTTTATCGAACGCCATCATATTGAAGGACATTCTGCTAACATGGTTGCCGAGAACCTGAAAGCAGCTTACGACGAATATTGCTAAGCCAATAGTTTTATTGCTTAGCTCCTTTTATCCAGGCAACTATACGGTCGCTCAAGGGAGATTCTTTGCTCAAAGCTACCCCTGCCCAATTGCCATTTTCATCAATCAGGAATTTTTGGAAGTTCCATTGTACAGGTGCATCTTGCATACCATTTTGGGCTTTTTCGGTAAGCCAATGATATAATGGAGTCATATCATCTCCTTTTACCGAAATCTTTTCCATCATTTGGAAGGTGATACCATAATTCTTGGTGCAGAATTGGGTTATTTCGGCATTCGAGCCAGGTTCCTGGCTTCCGAAGTTATTAGCCGGAAAACCGATTATGGTAAAATGATCGCCCCCATATTGTTGATATAATTTTTCCAAATCAGCATACTGGGGAGTAAAGCCGCATAACGAAGCGGTATTCACAATCATCACCTTTTTACCCTTCAGGGAAGAAAAATCAAAATCTTTTCCATCAATGGTTTTAGCCTTAAAGTCGTACAATGTCTTTTGATCCGGTTTCGACGTAAAGGAAGTTAATGCAAACATCAACCCGCCTACTAAAGCAGCAAATACTACAAGTTTTATATTCATGAGAAATATTTTTTTGCTAATTTATATAAAAAAATCTGAAACTTTTTAAAATACCCCTTTCCTTGCTTTGGAATTAAATGGGGTACTTAATAAATAGTACTTTTGAATTTCTTTAACACGAAGCATCAACAGCATTGAGTAAAACATATCAACATAGACTCCATCCGAATTTAGTAAAAGCTTGTATTCAGGGGTTACAGCAAATTTTTTCAGAAGGTAAACATGCCGACAGCATTGTAAACAATCTTCTCAAATCGAATCCCAAGTGGGGCTCCTCTGACCGTAAGTTCATAGCAGAAACCATATACGATATGGTTCGCTGGTGGCGTAAACTATGGTATTTAACGGGCAAGGAACCTTCCCTGTATGAAGCCGGATTATGGAGACTTTGCGGGGTATATTTCATTACTAAAGATATTCGCTTGCCCGAATGGAAAGAGTTTGCAGACATTGATGAAACTGTTATTTTAGAAAGAGAAGCCAGGGCGCAAGGTGCCAGGGTGATTCGTGAGTCAATTCCAGATTGGCTGGATGCACTGGCCGAAGGGGAATTAGGTGAGGTATGGGATAAAGAAATTACCGAACTCAACAGGCAGGCGCATTTTATTATCCGTACCAATACACTTAAAATAACCCGTGATATTTTGCAGGAGGAACTGAAAAAGGATAATACGGAGACTTCTGTAATTCCCCATCACCCCGATGCCCTACTGGTAGAGGAACGCAAGAGAATATTTACAACAGAGCCTTTCCAAAATGGGTGGTTTGAGGTGCAGGATGCTTCTTCGCAAGAGGTGGCCTATTTTATGGATTTGAAACCCGGAATGCGTGTGGTAGATGCTTGTGCGGGCGGTGGTGGCAAGTCATTGCATTGTGCAGCATTGATGCAAAATAAAGGAAGAATTATTGCCCTCGATATATTTGAATGGAAGCTGAAAGAACTGAAAAGAAGAGCTAAAAGAGCGGGAGTAAGTATTGTAGAAACCCGTTTGATAGAATCGTCCAAAACGATAAAGAAATTAGGCGAAAGCGCCGACAGGGTATTGATTGATGCGCCATGTTCAGGGCTTGGGATACTAAAACGCAACCCCGATATTAAATGGAAACTAAGTACAGAGAGCCTTGAAAATATTAAGCGGGAACAGGCCAAAGTAATTTCAGATTATTCGGTAATGGTAAAGAAAGGTGGAAAATTGATTTATGCCACCTGCAGCATATTGCCTTCGGAAAATGAAAAGACCGTGGCACATTTTCTATCAGAGCATCCCAACTTTAAACTAGTGAATGAGAAGAAGGTAATGCCATCCGATCGTGGTTTTGATGGCTTTTATATGGCGATGATGGAGAGAAGTTGAAAGTTTAAAATCAGTGCTTTTACAAATGAAAGAGTTTTTATGGTAGCTGCGCTGTGTATATTATTCTTTGTGCTTTTCATTTTAGCACTCATTAAAACAAACAAGGCAGCAAATGCAGCTATACCATTATTAAGCGCAGTCCTTTCGCAATTTGCTGAATTTGTTCTTAATTTTATTCGTCATTTTTGGTGGTTAATATTCCTCATTCTGGTTTTTTTCATACATTGTTAGTCCTACCTTTCTAGTAAGCCACAGGCTCTTGGCTTTGGTGCCTAACACGAAGTACAATTATCCGGTTAGATTCTATTTTGTAAGCAACCCTAATAGCTGGGATATTAAAGTAGCGATAGTTTCCATCATTATTTACTTTGAGAATATCCTGTGGAAATATTCTTGGGCGCAGACTGATTAATTTTGTGTTTTTTTCTATCTCGTCCTTGATTAACTTAATAAACATTGGCGAATATCTTTCCGACAAATGTTCAATAAGCTCTTTCAAATGGGTTTGGGCATCAACATGCCAAATGACTTTTAGCCTCTTTTTCCCCCTAACCCCCTTACCACTTTTTCATTTCTTTTATGACCTGCTCATTAGAAACAAATTTTCCTTCATTGACACTTCTTTCAGCCAATTCTAATTCTTTGTTATATTGAGCTTTAGTAATCCTTTTAGTCGAAATTAAATCTTGGTAATACAATAGCAGTAATTCAATCGTCTCTTCATCCTTTATCGAAAGAACTTTTTTTGCAAGAGTGCTTTTTTGCTTTTCTAATTTTGGTAAAGCAGATTTCCTGTTTTCAGTTACTGTATGCATTGGTTCTTCTATTTTAATTAATGTATACGCAAATATACGAATAAAGGAATAATTAATGGAGGTATCTATACCTTTTCCAACGCCTGCGTTATATCTCCCAAAACTAAATCCGGTTCATCAATACCAATATAGAAACGTACCAGGTTAACTGGCAGGTTGCTCATCTTGCGGCCTTCTTCGGGCATAGCACAAAATGGGTAGCAGAGTGATTCATATCCTCCCCAGGAACATGCCATGCGGAAACGCTTCAGGTTATCGCAGAAACGCTCTATGCCTTTTTCATCTGCTTTTAGCAACACGGAGAATAGGCCGGTAGCCGATTTCATTTGTCTTTTAGCCAATGCTAATTGGGGATTGCTTTTTGAAAACGGGAAATACATCTTTTCCACTTTCGGATGATTCTCTAATGCGTCCACTACTTTCTGGGCGACCTCTACCGATTTGTTTACCCTTAGTTCAAGCGTGCGCAAGCTACGTATCATCAACCATGCATCATGTGGAGAAATGATACCACCCAGGTTCATAAACTCCTTGTGAAATATACTTTCCATTCTTTCTTTAGAGCCACATACCACTCCGGCCACTACATCGCTATGTCCTCCGATATATTTACTGGCTGAATGCACTACCAGGTCAGCACCTAATGTGATAGGGTTTTGGCAAATAGGGGAGGAGTAACTATTATCAACCACTATTGCAATTCCATGGGGTTTAGCAATCTTTGAAATAGCTTCTATATCCTGCAATTCAAACGTAATGGAATTAGGCGTTTCAAGGTATATGAGTTTAGTATTTGGCTTAATCGCTTTCTCAATATTGGCAAGGTCAGTTCCATCTACCATCGTAGCAGTTACACCATATTCTACCAAATATTTATTGAAGAGGGAATTGGTCCAGCTATAGGGTTTTTGTACGCATACGGCATGGTCGCCACCTTTTACTACCGACATTACAGCGGCTACCATAGCGGCAGTCCCACTTGCAAATACAAGGGCATCTTCGGCATGTTCCAATGCTGCTAATTTTTTGCGGAGTATGGCTACCGTTGGATTATACCCGCGTGTATAGAATGGAGCATGAACTTCATTCAATATGGCTTCGCGTAAGGTTTTTACGGTGGGGTAACAAAAATTACTGCTCTGAATAACAGGCGGAGTTATAGCATGAAAATAATCTTCATGATCTTCGCCTAAAAAATTTAAAATGTGTGGAATGTCCATAAGAGTTTATAAAGTCCGTAAAGTTATAAAGTTTATAAAGTACTCAAGATACATGGAGAAACCTTACCAGGGAAAAAAGCCAAAATGCAAAGACCTACTTAAAATGGTATATGGAGTTTTATCAGATAAGTAGAAAAGACTATCCATAGTTATCACATGAAACCACCATACCCAAAAAACGACAACGATAATTCCACATACTGAAGTATACCAATGTGTTTTTAACCTCCCCCCGGCTTTTTCGATCAATTTAAAAAGTATGATTACTACTGCAAAGTAAATTGCCAAATCTATTGCCAGCCTGTTTATGTACACTTCAAAACAATCTGTACATCCACAGTTATTTGAGATAAAACCAAATGGTAACCCATACAGCCTGTCATACCCTCCGTCTGTTATTACTTCCCGTTTCAGGGTTAAAAACATAAATAGGGTAATAGTTATAGGCAAATAATACTGAAACCACTTATTTACAAACCATGATTTCATTGAAAGATTTTTGAAACCTTTACAAACCTATAAATTTTATTCGAATTTTTTCACAATGACAGAAGCATTGTGTCCACCGAAACCAAAGGTATTGCTAAGAGCAGCATTCACCGTACGGTGTTGAGCTTTATTAAAAGTTAAATTGAGCTTATTGTCTAACTCAGGGTCGTCGGTAAAGTGGTTGATGGTAGGAGGTATAATGCCTGTGTTCACCGCCATGATGGAAGCAATAGCTTCTATAGCGCCTGCTGCTCCAAGCAAGTGCCCGGTCATGGACTTTGTCGCGCTTATATTAAGCTTATAGGCATGTTCGCCAAATACTTGTACAATAGCTTTTGTTTCTGCAATATCTCCCAATGGGGTAGAGGTTCCATGTACATTGATATAATCAATGTCGCTGGGTTGAAGGCCTGCATCTTCCAGTGCAAGGCGCATAACATTAATAGCTCCTAATCCTTCAGGATGTGGAGCAGTCATGTGGTAAGCATCAGCAGTCATTCCGCTGCCTACTACTTCAGCGTAAATTTTAGCTCCCCTGTTCAGGGCATGTCCTAATTCTTCCAGTATAATGCTTCCTGCGCCTTCACCCATCACAAATCCATCTCTGTCTTTATCAAAAGGGCGGGAAGCAGTTTCGGGTGAATCGTTACGTTCCGATAAGGCTTTCATAGCATTGAACCCTCCAATACCTGCTTGGTCAATAGCAGCTTCCGAACCACCTGTAACAATCACATCAGCTTTACCTAAACGAATATAGGTATAGGCATCAATAAGTGAGTTAGTGGAAGAAGCACAGGCAGAAACGGTGGTAAAGTTAGGTCCTCTAAAGCCATATTTAATAGATATGTGGCCCGAGAGAATGTCTACAATCATTTTAGGAATGAAGAAGGGATTGAACCTTGGGGTTCCATCGCCTTTGGCATAGTTGCCGCATTCATCGAGGAATGTGTCCAATCCTCCAATACCTGAGCCCCAGATAACGCCAACCCTGTCTTTATTAACAGTTTCAAGGTCAAGCCCTGAGTCTTTTATAGCTTCAGCCGAAGCCACCAATCCATATTGGGCATAGGGGTCGATCTTGCGCCCTTCCTTGCGTTCAAAATGGTCTTCTAGCTTGAATCCCTTTAGTTCGCAGGCAAAGCGTGTTTTAAATTTGGCAGGGTCAAAACGGGTAATAGGAGCAGCACCACTAACTCCGGCAATTAAATTCGCCCAAAATTGGTCGAGCGTATTACCGATAGGGGTAAGGGCTCCCAAACCCGTTACTACAACGCGTTTCAGTTGCATTAATATGCAGGAAAAAGGTTACTTTACGTTTGCTTCAATGTAGGCAATAGCTTCTCCTACAGTGTTGATTTTTTCGGCTTGTTCGTCAGGGATAGCAATGTTAAATTCTTTTTCGAAATCCATGATTAACTCTACGGTATCTAAAGAGTCAGCCCCTAAATCGTTGGTGAAGCTAGCTTGGGGTGTTACCTCTTTTTCATCAACACCTAGTTTGTCAACAATGATTGATTTAACTCGAGCTTCAATGGAGGCATCATTTTTATTTGTCATGGGTAAGTAATTTTTAAATTGGGTGCAAAAATAATAAATATTGGCACATGCAAACTTCATTTTAATTTGGCACGTGTTTTAAGCAGGTCTTTCCGTCAATAAATGCTATTTTTGCACAAATATAATACATTCTAATTACATAGACATGGACGAAAAGAATCTCCCTGACCCCGTTAATATCAATATTGAACTATCGGAAGAAGTAGCCGAAGGCATCTATTCCAACCTGGCCATTATAACGCATTCAACATCTGAATTTGTGATTGATTTTATACGCATTATGCCCGGTGTGTCAAAAGCCAAAGTTAAATCGCGCATTGTACTTACACCTCAACATGCCAAGCGATTGATGAAGGCCCTGAAGGATAATATGGCTAAGTTTGAGTCGGTTAATGGCCCGGTGCAAGATACAGAAGTGACTCCCATACCGATGAATTTCGGGGGACCAACGGCAAAAGCGTAAATCAGTTAAAAGTTTGTAAAGTTGAAAGTTTGTAAAGTAAACCACATCTTTATAACTTTATAAACTCTGTGAAGCTGTTTCTGTCATATATAAGGTTAGTACGTCCGCTCAATCTGCTTATGATTGTCTTTACCTTATATATGGTAAGGGCTGTTTTCCTTTTGCCATTGTATATTTTTAATGATAGGTATCATGATAGAAACTGGGATACAGGCACCTTCACTTTTATCTTATTTTCACTTTCCTACATACTCATAGCTGCCGCCGGCTATATTATTAATGACTATTACGATGTAAGAATTGATAGAATAAATAAACCTGAAAAGGCAATTGTTGGGAATACAATTTCAAAATCATCCGCTTTAACTGCCTATTGGATACTAAATATCTGTGGATTAATAATAGGATTTTGGTCGTGTCACAGAGCAGAATTTGATTTACTTGGTTTGTTATTTGTTTTTTATGTCGTTGGGCTTTGGTTCTATTCCTATAAATTGAAATCCACTTTCCTTTTGGGAAATTCTTTAATAGCCATTTTTTTGGGGCTTGTACCCTTTGCTGCAGCCAGTATAGAAATTGAAGAAAATTTTGGCCTTCATGTTTTTTTCGAATATTATCAAAATACTTTTTCGGATTGGAGAACCGGTGCGATATTTATTGCAGGATTTGCTTTTTTATCAACCTTTATAAGGGAAATTATTAAAGATATGGAAGATATGGAAGGCGATAGAAGTGCCGGGTGCCATACTGTTTCCATCGTATGGGGTATAAAAAAGACAAGAATACTGGTTCAATTTCTGATTTTACTAATGATGGGCTTTCTTGTCAGATACCAATTCTGGTGTTACAATAAGAATATGAACCTATCTGTAATTTATATGGCCTTTTTTGTTCAAATTCCTTGCTTTTTTGCCATGTGGAAATTATACAAAGCCTCTGCTCCCAAAAACTTTCATAATGTAAGCACCCTGCTAAAAAATATTATGCTAACAGGAATTTGTTATTTATTTGTATTCGTTTATGACGCTTGTAGCAATTATGCACACCTTAGAATACATCATTTATGAAAATCATCCTCGCCTCCCAATCATTACGTCGTCGCCAATTGCTGGAAGAAATAGGCTTTCAATATGAACTTTGTCCCAAAGATGTGGAAGAATCCTACCCCGAACATTTGCAATGCGAACAAATTGTAGAGTTTCTTGCTGAAAAGAAATCAATGGCATTTACGGATGAAGAAATCCCTGACGATGCTATTGTGCTTACTGCCGACACCATTGTATGGCTCGATGGTAATTCTTTGCTGAAGCCAACAGATGAAGCCGATGCCATTGCCATGTTAGGCAAGCTGTCCGGCAGAAAGCATAGAGTAGCTACCGGAGTATGTTTGAGGTCAAATACTAAAAAGAAGATATTTCATGTACTTACCGATGTGTTTTTCAGAGAATTATCCTTGGAAGAACGCACCTTTTACGTAAAGAAATACCGGCCTTATGATAAATCAGGTTCGTATGGCATACAGGAATGGATTGGTTACATTGGCATTGGACGTATTGAAGGCTCCTATACCAATGTAATGGGATTGCCTACCAAAGAAGTGTACGAGGAACTGATGAGGTTCTGATAAAAGTACGAATCAATTTTCAGATTTTTTCATGTCACACATGTCACACTTTTTTCAATTTATTTAGGTAATTATATAGTTGACTGTACGATAAATTTCCACAACTAATGCCTAAACCAAAGAGAGCTCCTTTAATTGAATTTTCCTATATATGGACTGGAAAGGGCAAGACAGGATTCAAGAAGGTATTGAAGTTTAATAATCCATTTAAAAAAAGGAGTTGTGTGTGTCAGGGAACAATAAGATTGACAATAATTCGGAACGAATCTGGTCAGGTAGAGATTCAAGATTTTCAGGTTGTTGAATGTCAACCGTCCACTTAAAATTTATTTGGTTATCATCCAATTCTATAAACTCTATTATTAGAAATTCTATGTAATCGGTAATTTGGATTCCATTAGTAAAGAAATTTGAATGTTTTTGTTCTAATTCATATACAGAGCTTGCAAATGGTAGTCGTAAAAATAGATGTTCGTTTTGCATGGTAAAGATAGTTTATAGCTTCGTAATCAATTAGAAATAATTTTTGTTATATACATAAATGTACATTGAATTTGTTTATATTTGTCCTAATAAATAACTAAAGGATATGTCAAATGTAGGTAAAAAAATATCAGCTTTTAAGTCTTTCAGCCATATGCTGGAGGTTTTAGATACTGATAAGACCTGTAGAGAGTTTTTAGAAAAGGTACGTTGGAATGGCGTACCTATTTGTCCTCATTGTGGTAGTATATGCAAGGACCATTACAAGTTAAAGGCAAAGGGAGAGTTTAAGGGTTTATATAAGTGTAAGTATTGCGGTGAACGTTTCACCGTAACTGTTGGTACTATGTTTGAAGGCAGTCATATTTCTTTGAGGAAGTGGTTTATTGCTATTTACATTTTCAGTTCTCATAAGAAGGGTATCAGTTCAGTACAACTTTCAAAAGATTTAGGGATAACACAAAAGAGCGCCTGGTTTATGTTAGGGAGGTTGCGTCATTGTTTTCAATCAAAAGGAAATATCAAGTTCACAGGTGTTACACAGGCTGACGAAACCTACGTAGGAGGTAAGAATAAAAACAGGCATTACAATAAGAAAATAAAGTTCAGCCAAGGCAGGAGTACAAAAGACAAAACACCTGTATTTGGATTGCTTAATAATGGGCAGGTAAGTACGGCGGTTGTACCTAATACCAAGGCAAAGACTTTAAAACCTATTATAAGTTCTATGGTAGAGGAAGGTTCGATATTAGTTACAGATGAATATGTAGCTTATTATGGTCTTGAAACCAAATACCAACGTGAAATAGTACATCACAATGCCAATGAATACAGAACCGAACGGGGTTTTTCAACCAATGGATTGGAAGGATTTTGGTCACTTCTTAAACGGGGTATTTACGGTATCTATCATCAAGTAAGTGCTAAGCACCTTGATAAATATTGTAATGAATTTGTTTACCGGTATAATACTCGTACAGAAACCGATTCTGAAAGGTTTTGCCAATCGCTTATCAATGCAGAGGAAAGACTAACATATAAGAACCTTATAGGTAAAGCATAAGATTATGTATGGATACTTCAAATATAATACTATTGGTGGTTGGGATTTTCGGAGCAGCTTTTATGGGCTATCTGCTCCGTTGGGCTTTGGAAGACAAACCCCTGTATCATCGTAGAAGCAAGCTGGAACACAAAGCCAATAAAGATAAGATAGAATCCTGATTTTCTTTGAGCTATACGTTGTTTGCCCTGTGCTAATCCTTCTTTCGTTTCTTTTTTTAATAATTCCGGGTCATCATGTATTACCTTAATTAATTCCCCTAACGTTCCGAATTTATACAGCATAAAGAACCCTAAGAATTCAGAGATAATACCTAACGCATTTATACTATAAACCCATTTCATTTTGCAAAAGTAACATTCAAAATTAATAATCTGAGATATACACCCCGTATAAATTTACCTTTACATTAAATTGGTCTATCTGTCCTTTAAACCAACGCTTTTTGATTGTTTCGCTTCTAAAATGCCAATTAGGCATCTCATTTAAAATATTCGCAATCTTATCGTAAATTATATCTCGTGACGTAGGTGGATAACTAACTGTAGAGCCTTTATTGACTGTAACTTTACCATCATAAGATATTGTCAATGATACTAATATAGAAGATTTATTAGCAGTATCCTTTAAATTTAATCCTAAATTTCTATTGATATATTCTGTTAAATTAGTATCCGTTATAAATGCAGATTGACGTAATTGTGGATTTAAGGCATAATTTGGGTTAATGTCTGGTTTTTTATTCTTTTCTTTTTTCATAGCAGAAAACGCAACCTTTCCAATACCGCTGTTTTCAGTAGAGCCTAACCAATTTGTAGCTTTGATTTCTATAGCAAGACCATATCTTGGTTCTTCAAATAAAATGACCTTAGGATTACTATAAGTAATATCTACTATGTATTCTCCTTCTCGGGTAGTAGCATCTTCTGCATTCATGAAATTTTCCTCCATGCCATTTTCAGTAGGTTTATTGGTTAGAGTGGCAGGGTCTATCATAAATGAAATAGTTCCTAATTCAGGGACATAAATAGCAAACACATCATCCGTAAAGCATACGGAGCAAACTTTATCTATTTCTTTTTCTGTACCGTTTGTGAGTTTAGTATAATGTGTAGAAGCGAGGCACCTACCTATATTGGTAGTATTTTGTGTTTGACTAATACCCAGGAATGGTATTAAGAGTAATAAGAGCGTTTTCATTGAGGTTGCAATTTATTTTCTCAATGTCCCGAACAAATATTTAAAATAACAGCGTGGGACATTTATCCTTCGTAGTCGAGGCATTGCAACACGCCTTTCACAAATAAATAAAGCCCACGCTGTATCGCATGAGCGTTTAGTTATATTGTGAAGTGCCGAGGATGTTGCAATTTCCGACTACAATAAGCTAACGCTGATATATTATGGTTAGTTGATTTTGTGTTTTATTTCATGAAGATGATTTTTAGAAAGTTACCAGTACAAAAATAGACAAATAATAATATCTATCAATACCACACATTATATAAAATATTTTGTATATATTTGTACGCATGAAAACGAAGGTACACAAAGGATTAAACGATGCCGAGCTTATAAAAAAATACGAAAAAGGCAAGGTAGATATATCGAAACCCATCAAGAAACTTTTATCTTCCCCTAAACCTAAAAAATAGTAAAAAAAGTCCCGCTGTCAGGATTCGAACCTGAACCTCCCGATTCACAGTCAGAGCATTCTATCCGTTAAACTACGGCGGGCACTTTTTTATAACTCACAAACGTAGAACAGGAATTCCGAAAAGATTATCAATTACATAGAAATGCCACTGTTTATAAAAACAGTTTCACTATCCTAAAAAATACATTTTATAAGTTATATTTGTAGAATAAGATACTATCATGTTAACCCAAACCTTATACGATATGACCGTACATATTGAAGACTTAAAAACAAAGAGATTTAAGATACTATTGGCCGTATATAAGGCAACTGACCAGGATAGTTCTAAATGGTGCGATGTTCAGAAACTTTCGGCGCAGGAAGGAATCAAAAATGGGGATTTTGCAAAGAATTACCACTATCTAATGGATGAAGGTCTTTTAAAACCATTTGGTGCTGGATATACAGCCCATATTTCACACAATGGAATAAAAGCAATCGAATTTATAATCTCAAACCCCACACAGAAATCAGAATATTTCCCGTCCTATAAAGATATGGGGTTTTGAAATCGTACAGTCAAATATATAACCACTTTTATTTATAGCCAATATAAATTTATATGTTTCAGTATAAGGTAAAAGCCAGCCGCTTACAGGCATGTCACACCTCTAAGCGATAAAATTGGAAGTTTGCTATAAATTTTGTGCCTGGCAAATGCTACACACAAAAGTCATTGACTGCGAGGGAAGATGATAAGATTTTGATAAGGGATATTTACCACGAAGACACGGAGGACACAAAGGTTCACGGAGAATGCGGAGTAAATTAGGTTTGTTGGGGGGGGAGCATTTATTCTCAATGTTTCTCCATGCTCTCCGTGTCTCCGTGGTGAAATGCAACCAATTCCTCCACAGGCTCTAAAATAAACTTGCCGGTTGTAGTGTTTCGTTTATGGCAAACTTCTATTAATATATCTTTATAATGATAAGCCACCGAACCAACAAAATGTATAGTCGTGATATTATAATTAGCATAACGGCAAACGTGTTTGCGGATAAATAGTTCAAAGCATTCCCTCAAAAGGCTCTGAATGAATGGATGCTTGATATGCTTAGCTGCAAACATGCTAAATGTCCCTAAAAATTTATTGAAGTTAGGTTCCAGGTAGACCTTTTTATCAATGGCCGCTCGATCCATGTGATAGGTATTAAAGAAATCAGTACGTAAATCTTCTGGCATTTCACGGTTCAGGTAAGCTGATACGATGCTTTTGCCAATATGTCCCCCGCTGCCTTCGTCGCCTAATATAAATCCTAAGCCCCCGATAATTTCCGTGGTATCGTTCCCATCATAATAACAGGAATTAGAGCCTGTGCCCAATATACACACAATGCCTTTTTCATGTCCGCAACATGCTCGTGCAGCGCCTAATATATCATGGTGCACTTCTATAGCAGCAGACGGGAAACAACCGCCCAATGCTTTTTTTACTTCTTCACACTTAATAGGAACTGAACAACCGGCTCCATAAAAATAGATACTGGTTATATCTCCTGGTTTGCCTGGAAGATGGGGGATAAGGTCTTTTTGCAAAACGGCTTTTATCTGTTCAATGGTTTTGTAATAGGGGTTTAGCCCTTCGGTATGGAAAGGGAGAACAGAGTTTTTGTCTACCAGTCTCCATCCTGTTTTAGATGAGCCGCTGTCTGCAATAAGAATCATATCATATAGTGTGGGTGTAAAAATAGCGAAATAGTTTTTGGGTCGTTATTCAAACCGTATATAAACCGAATTCAACTGAGGTTTTCCTGTACTTATCGATTTTTCAGGAAAAAGGCATTTGTTCAGGCTAATTTTACTTACGAATAAGGAACATAGTATGTCAAATTGCGTTTAATGTATAGATGGGTTCTTATTCTTAACCTTCAAAAACTACACACCATGAAAAAGACAGTGATCCTCTTAGCCGGCTGCTTAATTTGCGGAATAGCATTTGCACAGCAAACCCCCGGTACCAACACTACTGAAAGGGCTTCTCAAAAAGCACAACAAAAGCAGGCAAAAAAATTTCAAAGCGACAAAAGGTATTCTTCTGTTACCAATAGCCATCAATCAAGGGCATTGAGGCGCCAACAAGCCAAGGCCAATACAGGTGGCGGGAAAGGTTAAAAGTCGTAGTTTATGTTGGTATAATATCCTAGCCTGAATTTTAAATTTGGGTACTTTTAGATGGGGAAAGTTTCTGTTTATGAAGCTTTTCCCATTGCTTTTTTGTAGGACTTATTAACATACCATGTTTATTTATAACATACAAATTAACAGATAGTTATAATCATCATTTTTAAGCAATAGTATAGCTAAATAAATAATTACTGAAACAAAATAAAAAGAGGCGGCGTACAATGCCCCACATTTCAAAATTAAAGCGATGAATAAGAAAGTAAAAAAGAAGAAAGTAAAAGTGAAGCACCTACTACTAAACAAAAGGAAAAACTTTAAAAAAATAATATAGTATCTAAAGATCAACACAATCAAAATCCAAAAAACAATGAAAAAATTAGTATGTATTTTAGCCGTAATTTGTTTTTCTCTGTCGGTTTATGCTAAAGGAACCGGAAGAAAGTACACCGCGTCGCTCGACAACAGCAAGGTGGTTAGAGATCAAAAAGCGCAGCGCAGCGCAACCAGCAATTTTGGCAGCGGTAAACGGTATACGGTCGTTACCAGGCGGCACGGGTTCCATCCTTTCGGTGGTGGCAGGAGCGGAGGCTCTTCCCGTCCTGAAAGCGGACTCGGACTGTAAGATAGTCTCTGTAGTTTTTTAAGGTGTGTTAGTTCCGGTGCTTGCGTCCGGAACTTTTTCATTTAGCTAACTCGGCCAAAATGCCTACTTTCGCAGATAGCACACACCTCGCGATGAGCACACAAACCAATCGTTTAATTAATGAAAGCAGCCCTTATTTGCTGCAACATGCCCATAACCCGGTTGATTGGTACCCCTGGGGAAAGGAAGCTTTTGAAAAGGCCAAACAGGAAAAAAAATTAGTCCTCGTAAGCATTGGGTACTCAGCCTGCCACTGGTGCCATGTAATGGAGAAGGAATCTTTTGAGGATGCTGAAGTGGCAGCCTTGATGAATACGAAATACGTGTGTATAAAAGTGGATAGGGAGGAACATCCGGAAGTGGATATGCTTTATATGGATGCCATTAATGTGCTTACCGGGCGCGGCGGCTGGCCTCTTAATTGTTTTACCTTGCCTGATGGAAAACCTGTTTATGGGGGCACCTATTTCCGCAAACAAGATTGGGTGCAACTATTGATGAACCTGGATAATCTTTTTCGCAAAGAACCGGAGAAAGTAAATGAATTATCAGCGGAACTGGAGAAAGGGATTCTCTCCATATCGCTCATTCCCGATGCCCAAAAAGGAAAAATAGAAAAGGATTTTGTATTTCTTGAAACATATACCAATGCGATAGCAGCCTCATTCGATACGGTTTTAGGAGGTTATAATTATTCCCCCAAGTTTCCGATGCCGAATAATTATGAGTTCTTGCTATACTATGCGTATGTCCTGAAAAATATGGATAAGATTGACGGCGCACGACCTGTCGAAAAGCACGTATACCTTACGCTCGACAAAATGGCTATGGGTGGCATATACGACCAGGTTGGGGGCGGCTTTGCACGCTATTCGACTGACTCATTTTGGAAAGCCCCTCATTTTGAAAAAATGCTGTATGATAATGGGCAGTTAATGTCCTTATATGCCCATGCGCATAAGCGTAATCCGAATGAGTTGTATAAGGATGTGGTGCATGGCATTTATAATTTTGTCTCAGGTAAATTGACCTCTCCCATCGGGGCTTTTTACTGTGCATTAGATGCCGATTCGGAAGGTATTGAAGGGGAATATTACGTTTGGAAAAAAGAGGAGTTGAATGAATTGCTCGGTAGTGATTTTTCATTGTTTGCTTCCTATTTCAGCATAAATGAGAGTGATGTTTGGGAGCATGATAAATATATACTGCAACGTAAAAAAAGCGATACTGCATTTTGCGCTGAGCATAAAATAACTCTCGAAGACTTTCTGCTAAAGAAAAAGAACTGGCTTGAAATATTAAATGAAAGGAGAGAAAAACGGGTTCCGCCGGGGCTTGACGATAAAACCCTTGCATCGTGGAATGGCCTGATGTTAAAAGGACTTGCCGATGCATATAAAGCATTTAAAGAACCTTCATTTTTAGAACTAGCTATCACAAATGCGAATTTCATTAAGAATAAACTTATTAAGCCCGACCATAGTTTATGGCATAGTTTCAAAAATGGCAAAGCATATATTGAGGGCTTTTTGGATGACTATGCTTTTGTTGTAAATGCCTTCATAACCCTGTATGAAGTTACGTTTAATGAAGAATGGCTCGAAATGGCATCGAACCTGGCATCGTATGCTATCAAACATTTTTACGATGCCGAAAAGAGCGTATTTTACTATACCCATAATAAACAGGAAAGTATCCTTGTCCGGAAAGCGGAAATATTGGATAATGTGATACCGGCATCTAATTCCGAAATGGCTATCGTGCTGCATAAGCTCGGACATATGTTGAGCAATGATGACTATCTTGAATTATCTGAAGCCATGTTGTTATCAGTAAAAGAGCGGATGATGGATTACCCGCAGGGATATACCAATTGGGCCATGCTGCTGCTGAACCATCATGTGCGGTTTTATGAAGTGGCTGTAACAGGTAACCTCGCAACGATGTTCCGCGCCAAGATAAATAAGAAATATCTTCCAAATATGGTGTTGGTTGGAGCCGAAAAATCATCGAATCTGGAGATGCTGAAAGAGCGATTTGCCGGGGACAGAACGCTTGTATATGTTTGCGAAAACAAAACCTGCCTCCTTCCATTTTCATCTACCGCCGAAGCAATTAAGGCTATAAAGGGATTGTAGAAATGGGGAGTATCAGGAGTCTTTTGTTTATGGTGATAGCTGTTGGTATATTTCAAGATGCTTTTTGCCAGCTCGACCCTTTCCAGGATGACGATGCCATGATAACACCAAGCTTCCAGAAACACGTTATACAAACAAAAAAGATCTCACAAATTACCATCCATTATTTTTCAAAGCCCGACGGTTCGCCAATTGAAGATGGTGGGATTATCAACCAATATTTTTTTGATACGACTGGCAAAATAACGGGGTCGCTATATACTACCAAAGCTGGTAGCGATAAATGGGATACGATAAAATGCCTGTATTGGTATGATAATAAGGGAAACCTCATCATCAAACGCACACAAGCCGGCGATTTTTATGATGCCTGGTATTACAAATGGAACAAAGACCCTATGGTGCAAACAGAATACCATGTGCAGGAAACAAGTGAGGCAAGTCCTGAGGAAGCCTTTAAAATGGCTACCCAAAAAGTTATTGCAGCCGATAGTTTTGCCTATATCATTTATCCAAAACAGACGCAACAATATGCCTATAATGAAGATAGCAAGATATACCGCAAAACGATTGTTCAATATGATGACAACAGGCGCCTGATAAGCCGCAATACACATTATGCCGTAGGCTGGCTTTACTCGGAAGTAGATTTAACATACGATTCTTTGGGCAGGATAAATGGGTATGTTACTACCGGTAACCTCAATGGCAACCTCAACAGGAAAATAAGCATAAAGTACGATTCCCTCGGGAAAATAGCAGCACAGGGCATTTGGGAGGATGGTAAGCAAACCCATCATATAGAATATATGTACGATAATGCGACGGGGCTTATCTCCAATAAATTAGACAGGGATTTAGATAAGGCCACAATAGATATCCTGCGTTTCAGTTATGAAATGTATGGCCAGGATAATTAGAAAGGTTGTTTCTATATTTGTACCTGCTAAAAACCACTTTTTACTATGAAGAAAATAATCATTTTATGGGGATTCCTATTCACTGTTCAAATGGCTTTTGCACAAGATACCTCCCGAAGCGCCAAGGCCATATATTATGGTAAAAGAGCCAGGCAGCAATTTATGAGCGAGAACTTTGACAGCGCCTTGATTTTAAATAGAATGGCGATTAATATGGATAGTACCTTGTCGTGGATTCAGTTTAATATTGCCTTGACATATATTATGGAGGGAAAAGGTGACCCGGTTGAAAATTATACAAAAGCTTTGATAATAAATGAGCACACAGCAAACAGCAAACAAGCGCTGTCGAATGCTATGAATGACCTGGATGATGCCCAACGGAGATATGGCCCTTTAGTAGAATATGATTTGGTAAAACAAGTATTAATTGACAGGTATAACAGGTATCCGTAACCCTTACTTATTCTAACTAGCTTTAAGGGTGTCTATTGCCCACTAGCCGTAAACAATTCGCTCTTATCTACCTTTCTGACAGTAGAGCCATCAAACAAACCCTGGGACACGGCAGTGTAAGGCCCGCTTATAATCTCATCGTTTTCTTTCAAACCGGTTTTAATTTCAATATAGCTGTCATCCTGTATGCCGGTAGTAACCTTTATCATTTTGCATTTCCCATTTTGAAAGACAAACACACATTCGTGGGCACTGTCTTCGGGGGCTACTTGTGTTTTTGTTTTGGTGCTGCCTGAGTTATTATTATTGGTGCTGCCACTATTATTGTTTTTGCCGGTTGTATCGCTGGCAAGCCCTTTGCCTTTGCGCGTTGTTACAGCGCCTATAGGTATGGATAATATATGTTTGCCCGATTTAACCTGTATGTCTGCCGTGCACGACATGCCCGGTTTAAAAGGCGCATCGTTGGTTCCTTGTGGCATAAGGTCGGTATAAGAGGAGGGAAGTATATGGATTTTTACGGTGAAGTTAGTAACCTGGTCAACAGACGAAGTAGCATTAGTTGAAACATTAGCCGAATTGGAAACATTGCTCACAATGCCTTTAAATTTCCGGTTTATAAAAGCGTCTACTTCAATAAGGGCCGTATCGCCTACTTTCACGTTCACAATATCGTTTTCATTCACATTCACATCAGCTTCCATATTGGTAAGATCGGCTACACTCATCATTTCAGTACCTGCCATTTGGGCCGTTCCCACAACTCGTTCGCCTTGTTTAACCAACAGGCCAACAATAACTCCATTAATTGGAGAGAGCACACTTGTCTTTACCAAGTTATCTTCTGCCTGCTTCATGGTAGCCTCTGCGCTTTTGGCATTGTAATTGGCCGCATCAATATTATCCTGTGCCGATTTCAAGTTGGCTTCAGCAGTTTGGAAAGAGGCTTTGGCCGCATCCATATCTGCTTGCGCAATGGCGCCTTGGTCAAAGAGCTTCTTATTCCTGTCATAGCTCGTTTTTTGATTATCGTATTGCCCTTGTGAACTTACCAGTTGTGCCTGTGCATTTGATGTAGCCGCCCTGCTGCTATTGTACGAAGCTTCTGCCTGATCAACCGCTGAGCGATAATTGTCAGGGAAAATCTTGGCCAGTAATTCATCTGTTTTTACACGTTGACCTTCAGCAATAGGAAGCTCAATAATTTGCCCGGGTACATCGGGGCTTATCTTTACAATGGTAGTAGGTTGGATGTTTCCGTCGGCAGAAACAGTTTCCATAATATTGCGATACTGTGCTTTTTCAGTAGTTACCTTTAATATTTTGTCGCCAGAACATGATTTCAGCGAAAGCGCCAGCGCAAACAGCAAACTACCCCCGAGAATGTATAAAAATAGTTTCTTCATAATGTTAAAGTTTCAGTGATTTGCCTTCATAATAGTCCAGCACTTTTAATTTAAAAACATAGGTATACTTGGCTTGCAGCATATCCGATTCGGCTTTTTCAAGATTGGTTTTAGCTGTATTGTAATCTAATGCAGTGGCTATACCGGCATCAAATTTTACACGCACATAGTCATACGCTTCTTTGTTCGATTTGGCCGATTGTTCTGTAGCATAATATTTCTTTAAAGCGCCCACTGCATCGGCGTAAGCCTGCTGTACGTTTTTACGGAGATTCAACTCGGTTGTTTGATAAGTGTAGTAGGCATTTAGTTCATTCAGCTTGGCATTTTTATAGGCAATATTGGAATGGAGCCCATTCAGGATGGGGATATTCAATTGAAGGCCGATGGTCTTGTTAAAGTTGTCATTCAATTGCTGGCGTAGGGGGATTAGCTGGTAACTATATTGTTCATTCGGGATCCACACCGGGATAGACGTAGCATTGGGCGTGGAGGTGTATCCTGCATAAGCCCCGGGAACATAGCCTACAAAATTCTCATTAATAGCATCATCGCCGCTCGAGTAACCTGTGCCAATAGTGGCAGCCAGTACAAGCTTCGGGTACAAGGCCCCTGCGGCAAATTGTCTTCCTTTTTCAGCGCTTTCCCATTTTAATTGAGCGCTTTTTACATCAGGCTGGTTGGTTAATGCTTCCGAATAAATCAGGTCAGGGCTATTAATGGCCGGATTATCCGGAATATTTATTTGCGGGCGCGCTATTTTAAACAGTTGTACTGAATCAACATCAAGCAATTGGGCGAGGCTTAACATGGCAATATCCAACTGGTTTTCCGCATTTACTACATTCACTTCATCATTTGCATCCTGTGCCTGCACATCATACAGGCTTCCTTTTGCCTGACTTCCCGCATCCACCATTTTCTGGGTTTTCTCTACCTGTTGCTGGGTTACTTCGTGCTGGTCTTGCGATTCTTGTAGTAGTTCCTCATCAAGCAACACCTGTAAATAAGCCGATGCTATATTAAGCGCCAGTGTATTTTTGCTCGATTGCAAATCATACTTACTTGCCTCATAAGCGGTTTGATTTTGTTTGATGTTATTGAGGTTCTGAAACCCGCCGAAGATGGTTAAATTAGCGCTCACGTAAAAGTTATCCGAAAGTACCTGGCTATTGGCAAATGTGTTGGTAAATTGGTCAATGGTACGGCCATAATCGTAGGTGTTAGACGCTGCGCCATTAACTGAGGGCAGCAAATTGGCCTTGCTGGCGGTATAATTGTTTTTTTGCGTGGCCTGGTTCAGCTCCGATTGTTTTATCGAAATGTTGTGGCTCCAGGCATAGTTAACACACTGTTGCAGGTTCCATTCCTGGCCTACGGGAGGAGCAATGCTGTCTGACCTCTGTCCCTTTGCGGCAGATGAAAGTAGGAATAGTAAAATGAGCAATAAAGGAAACTGCTTCACGGGGGATTTAAAACGCACAAAAAAATCTTTAAGTATGGCTTACAAATGTAACAATTTATAGTAGCTTTGATATCTGGTTATATTTTTTTAACATTTCATATAATTTTGAAGAGGAGCGGAAACCTAAAATTAAGACACGCTGCAAAAAATTTAATATTAAAAAAACAGATAGGCATTGTTATTTTTATTTATTTTGGAATTCAATTATCTAAGAAAACTTCTACTATGAACAAACGAAAACTCTTTTTCTCTGCCTTTTTATTGCTTGCGGGCATGGGAATCTCAAAAGCGCAATTCGGCGTTATCAAGCCGGATGATATGGACCAAATGCATAACCGGACCCTGGTGGTTGTGGTGGAAAGCCCCTCTGACCAGTTAACCGAAAAGATAAGTAAAAAGCATAAGGCCGACGGCCCCGGCGCATACTCTAAAGCTATTGATGCATATAATAAAAACTTTGCCGATGCCATAAACCAATTCTGGAAAGTGAGCGCCGATATGGATAACATCGAGTTTAAAAGCCTCGACGAAGTAAACGACATATCAGACAAGAAAAACTATGTAGTAATGTTTTGCCGCTCCGTAACCAAGGATGATATTATTGCTCCGTATCCTGCAAAGAACGGCATCATGTGGTGGCCCGACTATAAGGAAGTGGCCCATGATAAAGACTTTACGGGTAAGATTACCGTAATGGGCATAGCGCTTCTCGATAAGTTTGCTAAAGGCGGTCCCATATACCAAATAGCCATGCCTGATTTATACCCTACTAAGGAAGACCTAAAATATGCTGTAAATGTGGCCAGCAGTTATATTATGTATAAGGTAAACCACCGGAACGATAACGCCAAGAAACTGGATGATCAAATGCTGCAGGAAAACCAGGCCGCGTTAAGGGACAGGACATTGCTTTTGCCAAGAGATTATTTAGATAAAAAGCTCACCAAGATACAATTGGATAAGGCCTATCCTTATCCTTATATGGTAGTGGGGATGGACACGATCAAAAGAGCCATTGACTCGGCCGACAGCAAGTATGCAATTGCTATGGCAGTGCCAACTGATTTAGAATCGACAGCTACCGGAGGAGTAGAATATGTGCAATGCGTATTTACACCGGACGATGGAAATTTAGAAGGTTCGTCGGGCGTACCGGGCATAGCTTCCGATCCCAAGTCAGGCGAAATCAATGCTGCTACAGCATCCAAACCTTTGATAACTAAAAAATCATTAATGGATTTCTGCATGTATCTGAATGATTCAGGTGGCAATTCCGATAGCGGAAATAAAAAAGGTAAAAGATAATTTAAGTTTAATATAGATTTGGAAGAAGGCCGTTTTATACGGCCTTTTTCGTTTGGGGTGAATACCCTCCAATTTGGTCTTTTTTGAAGCCCGCAAAAAACAAGGATTAACAACGAGAAATACAATGATTTTACAACAGGACAACAACGATTTCCAAGTTTCAATGTTTTTCAAAATGTTGATTTATAATATGTTACAAAGATACTCATTGTTAAATACAGTAAATTGCAATTTCGGGATGGAGTATAAAATTTCAATTTCATTTTTGGAGCGTACAAAATCATAGCATTTTTCATACCACAAGCCGTCGCATTTTTGCTGAGGCGGGTAATACAAAAATAAAGTATAAAAAGCGGTTTTCAGAAAAGTAAATGACCGAGTCAGTTCATAATGTTGAAAGTTTGTAAAGTATAAAGTAGAAAACCCGGATGCCACTTTATGAACTTGATAAACTTTAAGAACTTTACGAACTGGTAACCGGTAAGAAAGAAAAGAAGCAAAAGAAAGAACACATTTTTATTTATATCTTTATTTACATTTTCATTTTCACTATGGTTAGGCTAGTGCTAACCTAGTGGTTATTTTATTTATTTCTTATAGAATTACCAGAATTTAACAATAAAATCATATAAATAGTTATTTTTCTCGTTTTATTTTACAATATTTGTAGAAGAAAGCACAGAGGAAGTATTTATAACCTCTCTTTAGAGACAAATTATCGAGTGTATGAAGGAAGCAACTCATACCGCCCGTAGCGACGGAAGAATTCAGAAGTATGAAACCAGGCCCGTTTTATTCAATGTGGCCGAAATGCGGAGGAAACTAAGTGTTCGTCCAAAGGATATTTTGTTGGCAGAGATTGATGAAATTGATAGCAGAAATAAGAGGGTCTATATCAAAAATGAATCGCGTGCGTTTACACTTATGAATGTTTCTTTTTCCAAATTACAAGATTACGCGCGGGATACCATAATGGTAAATAAGCATACGCTCATATCTGTTGGTGCTATTCATGACTGTATGTATGATATTATTACCCTGAAAAACCTGTTTGAAGGTTGGAAAGACAAGCAGGTGACATTAAGCAGAAAATTCAATGCTGCTTTTTATGCCCGGATGAAATTTAAAAGATAAAGCAGAAAAACTGCACCTTGTTACATATTTTATGCATCTTATTACACACTTTATGCATCTTGTTACATAATCGATACATTCCCCTTTTTGGCACTATATCTTTGTCATCAAATAAAATTATTAACAATTAAAATTTAAACCTTATGTACGCAGCAGTAAGTTTTGCATTAGGAGACAAAATTCAGGCAACTTTTAGTGGGACGTTTAGTGCAAGTTATTATTGTTCCTATAATAATAATACAAATGGACTTGCCGTAAAATATGGCTCAGTATCAAGCAATACTACCATAGACTTGACACTCCCCCCGGGAGCAGCAAGTCAAACAAATCAAGTACAAGCAATATCTATTGTTAATTCTGCTTCCAGTTCTTCTTTAACAGTGATTATACAGTATTTCGACGGCAGTAATGACTATACACTATTTGAAGTTATGAGTTTAGGTGCAGGGTACACACTCACCTATACTGCTGATGGGGCTGGTTTCCAAGTATATGATACGAATGGAGACAGACAGTAAACGTTTTAAATTATAAAAAATAATAACCTAAAAAAATAATCTTATGTACGCAACAGTCACCCCATCGACGGACTTAATCCGGGTAACAATATCTAATTCAGTTACATTTAGTGTGGATTTTTATTGTGATTATATTACCAGTACCGGAGTACTTAAAGGCCAACATGGCTTTATAACATCCAATACACCCACTGCCTTAATTCAAAGTCCCTCTGTTGGTCAAACAAATCAAATGCAAGCTTTATCTATTTATCTTACAAGTGCCAGTGCCGGATCTGTTACAGTAACCATAGACTATTACGATGGTAGTAATCCATATCCGATATATGTGATTAGCTTGCCTCAAGACTATACGTTGACATATACTGCCGATGGATCTGGATGGCAAGTGTATGATACGAATGGAGACCGATTATAAAAATTGACGTTAATAAAACTATAACATTTAAAAATTTAATATTTATGTATGCAACATTCACTTCAGGTTCAGATACTATTAAGTTAGATCTCAGTGGTTCAATAATTAGTGTAGATTATTATTGCGACTATATCAATAGTGGTACTGGTCTTCAGGTACAATATAATACCGAATCTTCAGTTGGAACCTATCCGTTAGTACCCTCCCCATCTGTCGGAACAACAAATCAAGTACAAGCGATATCGGTTTATAATAAAGCCTCAAATACGATAACTGTAACAGTTGGCTATTATATTAGCACAAATGAATGGATATTAATTAGTATTGACCTAGCTGCAAATTATACCCTGACTTATACTGCCGACGGAGACGGATGGCAGGTTTATAATACAAATGGAGGAAGGGTATAATAATTATAAATCAAACTGAACGGTTGAAAAAAGGAGAGTTTAACTCTCCTTTTTCAATTTATGTACCATGCTCTGCTCCGGCATTCACTCCGTGAACGATCATCTCATATTTTTTCGTACATTTGCTATATCTCTCATTGGGGTCAGATGAAAAACAGGGTTACTTTTATTGTTTTTAGTATATTCTTTTTTGGGGTTATAAAAGATATAAACGCCCAAAGCTCAGTTTCATTTAAGTATGTTTCTGATACCATTCAAACGTGGACCGTACCCTATTGCATAAACAAGGTGACTGTTGAATTATGGGCTGGCGGTGGCGGTGGTGGACAAGGCGGAAATGTAAAGTATAAAAGAAATGCGGGTGGCTCAAGTTCCTATTACGAAGGGGTTCTTTCCGGATTACGACCAGGAACAGTATTGGATTTGTATGTGCCTTCTGGTGGAATGTATCAAGACACTCTATTAGGAAGTGGAGGAGAAGGAGGCTGGCCTGGTGGTGGAAAAGGCGGATGTGAGTGGCATGGGATTGGATCATTTGCGTCTCCCGGTGGTGGTGGTGGTGGCTATGCTGCCATTAAAATCAATGGAACTTATTATGTGGTAACAGGAGCCGGTGGCGGTGGCGGGACAGACCCGCCCGGCCCCTATCGTACAGGTTATGGTGGCAGTGGTGGAGCTATTACTGGTGGAGACGGAGGATATGGGAATTATCCTCCGGGTGGTAGAGGTGGCACTGTTTCAGCCGGAGGGAGACCGGGGTATAGTGGCTTAAAAACTGATACAGGGATGCCCGGCAGGGCTTTTATTGGAGGTAATGGTGGAGGTTGGGTTCCTTATTCTGGAGAACCCGGTGCTATGTGGTCTATACTACTACTATCTGCATTGCCTTGTAGATTA
>Ga0207037_10103_pt1 | contig 29764 bp, 24 predicted proteins | sample Alteio_BWMinCont_75_FD_153268 | JGI IMG/M metagenome (GOLD analysis project Ga0207037, IMG submission 153268) | Enriched cells from forest soil in Barre Woods Harvard Forest LTER site, Petersham, Massachusetts, United States -... | ecosystem: Environmental > Terrestrial > Soil > Temperate forest >... | reverse complement strand
AAGTTCCCCATGTAATGCTCTCTGAGGTCGTATGTCAGTTCGTCGAGCTCTTCTAAGAACCGACGGAGTTGAAGTTCGTAGACAGAAACATATCGCTGCGCCAAAGCTACAAATCTATAGGGCGAATTTTCTTTTAACGCCAATTTTTTTGCAAACTGGGCCTCGTGAGACAACCCTAAAACGCTATAGTTTAGCCAGTACAAGTGGAGGGCGTTAAGGGTTGGAATTACTGCCATACGGGACGAAGTGATATCCTTTAAATTGAGATAACTTTTTAAAAAATCTAAAGCCTCTGTATGGCGGCCTTTGAAAGTAAGAATAAGGGTTCTGGTATTTCGCGCTCTTCCGAAATCTGCGGGGTTCAGATAGCGTTTGGTGATTTCAATATTCTTCATGAATTCTGTTGTCTCGTCAAAAGAAACCCCAGAAAAAATAAATCCTTCATTACGGCGAGACAGACAAGAAGCCTTAATGACGTTGTCGTTGAGCTCTTCACTTAATCGCACGGCCTTGTTGAGAAAGGCGACGGCCATGCTCTTTAGGCCCAAGTTGGCCAGGGCATACCCCATCGAGTTGTACCCTAACGCCAGCTCTCGTTTGCTTCCCGTCAATTGGCCAATGAAAAGAATTCGAAGTGAGACTAGGATAAAGTCAAGGAGCTGTCGATACTCCGAACAGTACTGGGCTTCATAGTACAAGTCGGCGACTTTGCTTAGAGCTTTTCGCTTCTTGCCGTTTTCAGGGATGAATATTCTTAGGGGAAGGTGTGTGAGTTCAAGAAAGATACAAACAAAAAATAGGCCCAAAGCCTTGAGAACCTTCCAATGAAAAAAAGATGGGTAAGGCTGTCCCATGACATGACAGGCCCGCCTAAAGGTCTCCCAAGCTGTGGTGATGTCCCCCCGGACTTTGTAAACCCACACTTTTAAATAAAGTGTAGAAGCCACTTCCTCTTGGCTTTCAGAGTATTTAAGAGCCTCTTCAACACTCTTTTCTGCTAAAGGCCAATTGGTTGTCATGGCGGCCGAAATAGCAAGCTTTGATATCAATTGGAGAATGCTTACCCGGTCAATTTTTAACCGGAAGGCCAGTTCCCTGGCAAAAGTAAGAAAGTGGTAAACCTGTTCATGGGAATGATTGTTGGCGGCTAAAAATCCGGCCTTCGTATTGCTGTCAAAGGCGAATTGGAGATCTCTTTCGAAATGACCTGTCGAGCATAATCGGGCAATGGCAAAAATTTCCTCTTCATTAAGCTCCGTTTTATTTTTAAAGAATTGAGAGAGTTTGTCGCAAAGATCCCTTTGCCTCTCAGTTGGCATTGCTTGCCTTAGGGCTTCTGGAATTTTATCATGGCTAAACTTCCATCGCGACCTTTCGGTGTTGTCGATCAGACCCAGTTGCTCCCCTTCATTGAGTATTCGTGAAATATGAGAGCTGGGTATGGAGGCCGCATTGGCCATGTCATCGACATTGAAGGTGTTACCATAGATAGAAGCCAATTCGAGAAATGCTTTCAATTCAGGTAAAGCCCCATCGATACGTCTGACAATGAGTGTGGTTACATCGCTTGAGAGGCTGGCTTTTTCAATGCCTTGCTGATTGAGGTGCCATTCGTTATCTCTGAAATTCAGAAACCCCTGCTCGGCGACGACCCTTAAAAACTCCACAGCCACAAAAGGATTTCCGTTTGATTTCAAATAGAAGAAATCGATGACATCAGCCTTGAGCCTGTTGGCACCCAAGTAATTAGAAAGAAGATTTAAGAGTTGCTCCTTGCTAAATCCATCGATCTCAACCACATTCTTCGTTGTGCCTTCGAGAACATGCTCTACTTTCTTAAGAGATATTAAACTGTCTAAGTCATTACGTGCGGTCGTTAAGACCAGGAGGCGTGTGGCCTTGGGTTGACTTAAAAGGCGCTCTAAGAGTTGACTTGAGGCGCTGTCTACCCACTGGAGGTCATCGATTACGAGAATAAGTCCTTTTTCCATTTCGGAGAGACGTACAAGAAAATCCGCAATGTTACCGAAAAATTTCTCTCTTTCTCCCTCAATATCGGTTTCAACTAAAGAACTAATCTTGATTTTAAAAACTTTTTGAAAACTCTTAGTGAGTTTGAGCAGGTCACCTTCTTTGCCTTGGGCAGCCTGAACTATTTTTTCGTTGGACATTGTTTGGTTAATTAAAGATTCGACTGCTTCACGGATGACGCCGAGAGGGACACCGCTGTCTGACGCATTACCTTTCGCCTTAAGAACGAGGAGATCTCCGTTTTCTTCTTTGATAGCGCGCTCAACAAACTCACTGCAGAGTCTGGACTTACCCGAACCCGATGGTCCCTTAATTATCGTAAGACGAGGAGTTTTTGCTTCAATCCAGCTCGCTTGAATTTTTTTAAGGTCATCGGTTCTTTCGACAAATTTGATTTTGGCTGCTGATGCTTGTTTATCGGAACCACCGAGTCTTGGATTTTTATTTTGAAGAAGTAAACTCTGAATCTCTTCTAGACGGTCTAAGTCGCCGATAAAGCTAAGACTGGATTGGTAGCGATCATCGGGATCTTTTGTCAAAAGTTTTTCGATGATACACACCACTGATGTCGGTATCCCTGGTTTAACAATTCTTAAATTGGGAATTGGGGTCGACGAATGTTGTTGTAAAATATCACTTAAAGTTCCGGTAAAAGGCGGCCTTCCCGTTAACAGTTCGTAAAGCACGATACCGAGTGAATACAGATCAGAGCTGACTGTAACGTCTCTCTGTAGAATTTTTGTTTGTTCCGGGGAGCAATAAAGCGGTGTGCCGACAAGTGCGGTTTCTAATTTAATTTGATCAAGATCTCCGACGAGTCCAAGATCGATAAGTTTCGATGTCGTCCCAGAAATAAAGATATTTATGGGTTTAATGTCACGGTGAACGAGATTGTTTTTATGAATTTCACTCAAGGCCTTTGCGACATTTTTTATGATCTCGATCGCCTCTTTCGTCGAAAAAGTTTTTACAGAGGTTAGCCTTTGAGCCAGACTTTCACCTTCAAGGTACTCCATGACAAAATAAGGCTGATCACCTTGGGCGCTGGAATCGATAAGTTTGGCAAGATTGGGGTGATTTAAGCGAGCCATGGTGGAGCTTTCACGACGAAAGCGCACTAATGATTCGGGGTCTTTAGCCTTCAAGGCCTTAAGGGCGTATCTTCTGTTTTTGTGTTCAACAAGATAAACGATGGACATGGGCCCTTCGCTTATTTTGCTAATAAGTTTATATTTCGAGGCCGGAAAAAGAACGTCACTCATCACTCTTAATTTCGGCATTTTCAGCGAAGATCAAGACTGAAAACTCAAAAGAACTCAAAGAACTAGAGAAATTAATACGAACGTCCAGCCTGAAAATCATCATAAAAAAAGGCTGCACTGAGGCAGCCTTTCGTCAAGCCCATTTTAAAATCAGCTTAGAAAATATAAAGAACGGATACCCCATATCTATTATTACTAGGATAGGTATTGTTTGTGTAGTGAGTGAGCATATGGTCATATTCCAACACTGTACGAATGTGATCAGTGAGGTCTGCCCAATAACTTACAGAATAAAGCTCTTGGGTATCATAGGCGTTAGCAGAAACACCTGCAGTTCCTGCAGCTAAATTACCTACGTTTGGTGAATGAAGACGACCGTAAGAAACGCTTATATTGCTATGCATTTCGAATGGCAAAATGTATTGCAACTGGGCTGTAAATTCTTGGAACTGCACGAGTTGAAAGTTCCCAGAAGAATCATAACCTGCGATACCATTATCTAAGTTAGGATACAAATTATTTGACATCCCAAAGGCACCAGTCCCTGCGCCTGTTGCCATTGCACTCAAACCACCAGTCCAACCAACATAGTTATCGCCAATACCATTGCCGTTTACGATCTCGCCGGTGAAAGTAACCGAGTTCTTGATATTGTCGAGAGCGGCGGCAGTAATGATTGGAACTTGAGCCGACAGCGCCACAGCCCCTCCCATGTAACTGGTTTTATCAGCAACGTTTCCGTCACTATTAGGAGCGGAAAACTGGCGGAGTGTTCCCGAAATGGCAAGACTCGTAGGAACAAGTTTGTAGTCGGTTCCAGACCAATTTTGAGTTCCGGATTTTCGACCGTCCCACGTCAAACGATAAGCGAGATCAATATTAGGAATGGTAGAATCTTTTTGGGTGGGACGTGCAACGGCAACTGCCGCTTCTGTTCCAATAGGACCGATGTCCATTTTCTTTGAACCCTGAACCAAAGGATTCCGCTGGATCAAACCAATGGGGGCAGCTGTACTCGTGTTGAGCAATTCGTAGTAGGGTTGCCAACCGAATATAGACCAACCTTGTCCCACTTTAAATGTCCAACCATTATTAGAGACTTCAGCATAAAATTGGCGAAGACGGAATGTGGGAGCCATATAAAAGTTTTGTTCTGATTGAACAACAGTAGCATTCCCTGGTGTAGGGTCAAAACCTAAGAAGTCGCCTTCAAAATATCCCCGCATTTTCCAGCCTTCAGCATCGGGCATTCCCAGTCTCATGATCAGACGGGATTGTCTCACTGACATTTGTGTACGACCGCTGTCGCCACCGCCACCAGCGGTTCCTGGAGGAGTGATTGGAGCGTTATTAGATTGCTCCGTGAAAGTTCTCGTTGAATCGTAAAAGCTGTCTAATTCCGTGTACCCATTCCAATCAATCTTCCAACCTTCATGATTGCGTGTGGCCACATCTTTCGTCACTCCCTCATTTTCGGCTTTCGCGAAACTCGAGAGGCAAAGCGCAAGCAACGTACTCGTGCACAATAAACCTATATTTTTTGTCATTCTAGTTCCCCCTGGGTGTTTTAATAGTAATGATCAAATCATTAGGTGAAGGTTGGGGGGTGTCAACAAAAAAGATCTTAATAAAAACCTAAGTTCTTGGAAATCAACTTCGGATCCGATGCAAAAAGATGGGTGGGTCCCTTTCCCGTCATTATCCCGGCATTGAGGATGTAAATGTAGTCAGAGACTTCAATGGCTTTTGATACATTCTGCTCGACCATTAAAATCGAACAACCTTCTTCATCTGCAATTTGCTGAATGATTTTAAATACCGCTTCGATATATAAAGGGGCGAGCCCTAATGATGGTTCATCTAGAAGCAAAACCAAGGGTCTGGCCATTAAAGCCTGAGCAATAGCAAGCATTTGCTGCTGTCCGCCAGAAAGTTTCGTGGCTTCGACATTTAAGCTTTCTTTAAGCTGCGGAAATAACCGAAGAACCCGATCCAACTCAGTTTTGAATTTATAGTTTTTAACTTTTGACGGGAGATGGGCACCAACTTTGAGATTATCTCTGACCGACAGTTCGGGAAAAACAATATGACCTTGAGAAACATATTGGATTCCTCTTTGCGCTGCAAATTCCGGCCAACCCATGGGTAAAAATTCTCCCTGGACCCATATCTCTCCAAAACTGGGTTTTTCCGCCCCACTGATCGCTTTCAAAAGAGTGGACTTCCCCGACCCGTTGGTCCCAAGAACTGCGGCAACCTGGTTTTTGTAGAGGTCCAGCGACACTTTGAAAAGCGCTTGGGCCTTTCCGTAGTGAAGATCAATATCTTTAACATTGAGAATTGGGGTCCCCAGAGCTTTTTCAGGTGTGACTTTTGTTTTCAAAGTGGTTGGCCGTCCGAGATACTCTTCAATGACCAGCGGATTCCGCCTGACTTGATCTGGGGGACCCTCGTCCAACTTCTGACCTGTTGCCATAGCCACAACTTTGTCGGAAACATCCATAAGAAGGGGCATATTGTGTTCGACAATCAGTGCGCTTACACCGAATTCTTTTCTTATTCTCTTTATAATGTGCCCTAAATTTTCAATTTCTGAAGGAGGTAAACCCTGACTAGGTTCATCTAAAAGTAAAAGTTTAGGCTGTGAAACCAGGGCACGTGCCAAATCGAGACGTCGTCGCCAAGCGAAAGATAGGGTTTCAATGTGGCGGTACTCAACATCGATGAGATCGGCAAAACCTTCTTTGCCGTACATAACAGGGTAGCCTCGTTCCGCTTGCGGGGGCTCTAAATCTTCGCGAATGTCTCGAAAAAATTCTAAAATACGTCGGGCCCTTTTTTTAAGCTCCCATTCCTTGCTCCGTGATTTAGGAATTTGCAAACCGTCTGCCATAATAGAGTTGGAGTGAAGTGCAAACTGGCCGAGCCGAATATAGTCAATAACCATCATGTCAGGAATCAGTGAGAAGAAATTGAGATCTTGAAAGGTTCTTGCAATACCCAATTTCACAAGTTTATCACCAGGTAACGACAGAAGATCTTGGCCTTCGAAAGTAATTTGGCCACTTTTAGGCGCGTAGACTCGGGAGATGCAATTAATGATGGTGGTTTTTCCGGCTCCATTGGGTCCCATGACCCCTACAAAAGTCTGGGCTGGTACCGAAAGGGAGAAGTTGTCAACAGCTCTGACGCCGCCAAATTCGATGGTTAAGTTTGAGACCTCTAAGAAGTTTGACAAGTTCCTTCATGCTAAAGGTATATTTGTGAGCTGTCAACGTATGGTCCGTTTGCTACAATAAAGCTGATGAAAAATCTTTTCGTTCTTGCCGTTGCGAATTTATTAGCCTTCGTGGCATATGCCACACCCGGAAGTTTTAACGAAGACGCAGAGATTCCAGATCTCAAACAAACTTCTGACTTATTGCCCGACGGTGGAAGTATTTATTGCGGTCCGACGGCAGCCGCCAATGTGCTTTTTTGGTTTTTTAAACAGGGCTTTAAGGGAATAACCGACGACTGCTCTGATAAAAAGTGCCAGTATAATCTGGTCAAACTTCTTGGGAGTAGCGAGTACTTCGACATTTATAAAAAGGGCTTAGCTGACGACGAAGATATGCGTCGAGGACTAACTCTTCTACTTAATCAAAAATCGTTTAAGGTGGGTTTCATGGAGTATCAAGGCTGGGGAAAATATTCAACCAAACCGCCGTCGAAGAAATGGCTAAAACAGAAATTAGTCGAGAAAAATGGCGTATTGCTTAGGGTATCTTGGTACAGTCACGATACTCAAGACGATTCCTTTCATCGGGACGGCGGTCACTGGGAGACTCTTGTCGGATTTGAAAATGACGTTCTCTTGGTTCATGACCCGGCCAAACCTACTAACGAAGTGAGTAAAGTTTCTTTTGGTAGCCCCCTTAATCATGGAACGCTTTTTCAAAAAGACCACCAACCCATTCCTGCAAAAGGTTTTGAAACCATCGAGCGAAAAAATGTCCAAGACCACGAGACAGAAATCTTAGAGGGAGTTTTTGCCTTTAAGCCTGAAAGAAAATAGGGGGATGGGATTGCTACTTAACACAGACGGCAAAATTGGGCGACTTACAAATTGAATAGTGTATCTCTACTTTTGAGAATCCAATGGTTTTTAACTGATCTATCATTTGTTGACTTGAACAAAAATTTACAACTCCAGTTTTCACTATTTCTGAAAGAACTATGCGGTGAAGACGAACAGCGTTTTGATTCAACGAACTTAAATCCCTTTCAGTATTAGGATCTCGGAAAGGATAGGGAGTCATAAAACTCACCATAAGCTTGCCTCCTGGTTTCAACGTGGCCCGTAGAGACCTGTAAAGATCTAGAACTTTGTCGAAGTCACCTACAAAAATATTCAGTCCCATACTCACAACGATATCGAATTGATTGTTGAGCCCCAAATTCCATGCATCTCTGCACAGGAATTCAGTGTGAGAAGCTAAACCTTGTTTCTTGTTAAACTCCCTTGCTGCTTGAAGCACATTAGGGTCCAAGTCGACTCCGCAAAGCTTAAAATCCGAAAGTTGAGAGAAGTCCAGCGTGGAGAGGGCGGCCATGACTCCGCATGGGACAGATAATAGTGATATGCCATTGCGCATTTCTTTTTGAAGCAATTTTTTTACAAGCTCAAGCCTGGTCCAAAGTTCCATTTCTCCTAACATTTCTATTAAAGTTCTTTCCATTGAAGGTTGTGGCTTCATGTTTTCGGCAAGACGGGGGAATTCATAGGCGATGTAATGACTCCAATTTCCGTCAAGCCCTTTATTTAGGATTAAGAATCTGCCCAATTCAAAACGTGTGAGCTCGTCGAGAATATCCAATTTTTCCGATAGGGTTGCAATTTCAGTGTCCCCTTCTCTAGTAAGTCTTTCCTTGATTTTTTCGGTAGCCTCTTTAAGGCTCAGACGATTGCTCGGTTCTGTATGGGAATAAAAGGGTGCCATATCTTTATATGTTAGTCATAAAATTGACTAAGGTCAATTACTTAGGAATGCACGGTAAAGGCGCCATTGTGAACTTTAACGGGGGCATTTCAAATTCTTTGCTACGGATTGGTGCCTTCCCCGGAAGTACCCACCAAGAAGTTCTAAAATAGTTTTTTCTTCGGCGATTTTTTTGCGAACGGTTTCTAATTGAATTTCTGCCTCAACAAGACTGGCTTCCGAATTCTTGACTGCAACAAAACTTGCCTTGCCAAATGTAAATAAAGTAAAAACGTCTGAGTAACCCCGCTGGGCGTTGTCCAGCTGGTCCTTAGCTAAATTTAAAATATTTTCATTAGCCTGCCACTGATTCAAAAGATTTTTGATTTCAGCCAACAGTTGCTCCCTTTTCGACGAGACCAAAGCCTCATTGACGCTCTTTTGTGATTCTGCTTGTTGGGTCTGAATTGACCTTATCCCCTGATCAAAAATAGGGACACTCAGATTCAATAAAACTAAAGCCGACCCCCCACCAGGGTTGATCCCCTCTGATGCGGGCACTTGACCAAAGTAGGTAGAAAATGAAAGAGAAGGAATAATTTGATCGCGAGTTGAGGTGGCCGTGGCGCCTGCGGCTTCAGCCCTCACCTTAAGTACCTCGATGGCGGGCAGTTCATCTATCTTCTTTGTCCAATACGAAAGGTCTCCGTTGGCTTGAGGAGTATAGCTGTCATCCAGTTCAAGTGAACCTGTGCTAAAACCAATAGCCGCCTGTAACGAAGTTAGCAAAGCCACTGTGTCCGTCTGAAGATTGGCAATGGAGATGTCGAGTTGAACTTTGTCGGCTTGGGCCAAAAAGATCGCCGAAGAGTCATTCAAGCGAAGGCGGCTTAGCTCTTTCGCAAGGTCTACGGCTTTCACGAGGCGAGAAACTCTCTTTTGAAGAAGTTTCAGTCGGCTTTCTCCCTGAAGGTAGTCAAAATAAGATTTTGTCGCCGCCCTCATTAAGGTCAAAAGCTGATCTTCCAAATCAAGTTGGGCCGCTTTTTCAGAGATTTTTTTTGCATGGATATTGGCCCACTGAGAGAAATTAACAATCTGTTGGGTAAGATCAATGTTAGCCCCAGTATTCACGCCCGTTGACGGTTGTGCCAAGAGATCTTCCTGACCGGCCACATTGCCGGTGATTGATGGATAAAGCGCAGCTTTGGCTGTCTCGGTAGCGGCCTTGGCATCAATCAAACCCGATTTCACCCTTTGTTCCCAGTATGAATAAACGCACTCGTTAACTTCCACCGGGTTTAAGATCTTCCCTTGAGCGGGTGCAGAAACCATTAAACCATAAAAGAAACTGCATATTATGACTACGATTCTCGTCGTCACCAGTTGTCTTTCGTGTTTAGAAATTTATCCAAGAAAATATCTTTAATCGACTTTCGGCCCATAACTACCCTTGCTTCAGCCCCCATGCCGACAATAAATTTAATTCTTTTCTTGAGATCTTCATCAAGATTCTCAGGGGCATTAATGGTTGCATTCAAAATAAAGGTATCGTCACCGTCACTTTTTTGATCTTTGCTGTCGCCTTTGACTTCTTTAAGCTGATCAAAATCTATAATTTCACCGGTAAAGAGCCCATAATGCTGGTATGGAAAAGCCTGGACTTTGTAAAAAACGATCTGACCTTTTTTTTATCCTGACGAGGTCCTTAGACTTCATTCGGATGCGGGCAATGAACTGAGAGTTAGTGGGAATAATAGTAGCAATAGAACGATTGAGTGTTACGTGAACATGATCCCCATCAAGAATTTTTCCAATGACTCCCGGAATCGGAGCCCTTATTTCGTGGTGTTCCTTATAGGCATCTAATGCGCCGGCGGCGATTCTTAGAGATCGAAGAAGTTCGGAGAAACTCTGATCAAGGACAGTGCTGGCCCTGGTTTGAGTGGAGCTCACTTGAGTTTTGAGACGATCTATTTCCTCTTCAGTGGAATCTATATAAGAGGCAAGGAGTTGCCTGCTGGGAGAAGCCTTCATCTTATTCAGTCTTTTTGTCAGAAACTCAATACGTTGATTAGAAAAAGAAACTTCTGATGAAGAACCTTTAGCAAGCTTATTTAAAGACTTGCCTCGTCGACTGATCAGAGCCAGAGTTCGCTCTCTGTCCGCCTGAAAATTGTGGAAGGAATGTTCAACGTTAGCTAAGGCTTGAAGAAGGATGGAATCATAAATTTTTGATGTGGGGATCACAATGGGGGCAATCTTCAAATCCACCGGTGAAATCTCTGACTCCACCCTCTTAGTCAACTTATTTATAGTGTCTGTCATTTCTTGAATGACTTCAGGGGAGGCTTCATCCATCTGAAGGATTGCAATAAGCTCATGATCTTTTACGGTATCACCATTTTTCTTAAAGACCTTTGTCACCAAACCATCGAGTTGGGAAACAACCTCTTTGACACCACCGTCCGCTGTGATTTCGGCTGACCCCGTTACGCCCACATCGATTTCAAAGACCCTGCTCAAAATCAGACATATGGATAAAGCTCCGATGAGAATAAAACAGGTCACATCAAGCATCTTAGACGTGGGTGATCTAATAAAATGGATGGCTGTCCAACTCATAAATTTGGACGTTTCAGGGGGATAATCGGACTCTGGAGGTTTCTCCGGAGCTTTTTCAACAGCAGAAAGCTTAGCCACTAGGCAGCCCTCCTGATTCGGAGTCCAAAGAGCTGAGTGTAGAGACCGTCTTCCGCTTCTAAGTTCTCATGGGTTCCAAAGCCGGCGACTCTTCCGTTTTCCATCACTAAAGCGAAGTCAGAAGCTTTCGCAGTACTATAGCGATGGGCAATACTCAAAATTGTCGTCTCTTTGTAATTTGAATAGACATTTTTGAGAAGGTTACTTTCGGAGATTCCGTCGAGCATCGATGTCGCTTCATCCAAAACGACCAGTGAAGGTCGGGCATAAAGGGTTCTTGCTAGAGCAAGACGTTGTTTTTGCCCCCCTGAAAGGCCTAACCCACCGTAGGTGATCATATATTGATAACCCAAGGATTTTTCGGAAATAAAATTATGGGCATCAGCCATTTTAGACATTTTAATAAGGTCCGTTTCTAAAAACTCAGGCTGACCGAAAGCAATATTTTCAGCAATAGTGCCGTGAAAGAGACAGGGCTCCTGTTGAAGAAGGCCAATTTGAGAACGCAGCCAGTTTACGTCATATTCACGGTAATCCCGACCATCAATAAAAATGGTTCCGCTGGTCGGCTCGTAAAGTCTTGCCAGAAGATGGGCAATAGTCGATTTACCGCAACCACTGGGACCGACAATAGCCACATGTTGCCCTGGCTTAATCTTGAAGGAAGCGCCCTTTAACACCCACTCTGAGGAATCACCTCCATACCTAAACCACACATTTTGAAACTCAATTTCGCCAGTAAGTTTGCTTTTTATAAGTCCTCTCTTACCGGGAATAACTTCGGACGTGGCTAGAAAGACATCATCTAGCCGAGATAAAATGGTTTTCATTTCCTGAAAGGAAGACCAGTTGTGAGCCATGCTCTTGAAGGGATCAATGATTTGGCCAACCAACATCGAAATCGCAATGACTTGACCTGGAGAGAGATCTCCTTTAACTCCCCAATAAGCGCCAAATCCCATAAGGCCGTATTTCATTATTTGAGAATAGGCATCGGTAAAAGAGGCCAGGCCCGCGCCCGTCATAGAGTAAGAGTATTGGCTTTGAAGAGTTTTTGTGAGCCGCTCCTCGAAGCGCCAACGGGAGGCCACCTCACCGTTGAGAATCTTTATCGTCCCAGCGCCCTTCACCAAATCGGTCAGCAAGCTTTCTTGCTTAGCGCGCCTGGTGAAAACCTCAGAATATTTTGTTCGAAGTCTGATGGAGAAGAAATGGGCAAAGACTATAGTTAGAGGTGCTGCAACAAACCCAACTACGGCCACAATAGGGCTATAGAGGAAGAGAACGATGGCATAGAGAATGAGAACGGCCAAGTCCAAAATGGTTGCGACAAGAACGGAGCTAAAAAAACTGCGAAGGCGTTCTAACTCAGATAGTCTTCGTGTGAAATCTCCAACATGTCGAGTTGCAAAAAATGTGTAAGGAAGAGAAAAAACCTTTCTGAGAAATGCGCTGGTAGAACGAAAATCAAACTTTGAAGTAAGGAAGTATATATAATACTCCCTAAGCCAATAAGAAAACCCCTGACAAAGAACCGCTAAGAAGGCTCCTCCTAGGACTATGGCTAGGAGCTTTAAATCTTTCTTTGAAAGGACTTCATCGACAATGATTTGACTCAAGAATGGCGGAAAAAGAGAAAAAAGCACCAATATTATAGAACAAGCAAATATACATAGAATCTCTTTACTCAGACCTTGAAAAAGACCGAAATAATGGGAAAATCCTTGTTTAGACGTAGGCAGTTTGCTGAAGTCTTCATTGGGTTTTAAAACAAGAAGAGCCTTTTCAAATCCTTCTTCAAACTCACTCAACTTCATTTCATAAATGCCAACGGCCGGATCTCCGAGAAGAACCGTATCCTGGCGGAGTTCGTAGATGACAAGATAGTGATATTTTCTTAAGGCAATACACGGAAGGTAGGAAGCTTCAATTTCCCGCAAATGATCAACACCAATGCCGTGACTGATGAATCCATTACGTTCCGTGGTCTTTGCTAAATCAAAGAGAGATGTACCCTCTTGATTGGTAAATACCCGTTCTCTCCAAAATTGAATGGATGTGTTCTTGCCATAATATTTTGAGATCATTGTCAAACAAGCCGGACCGCAATCCATGGAATCATTTTGAAAGACATGGGGATATTTTTGATAGCTCCCCCTTTTGTTCTCTAACTTTGGAAACAACTCCGTTAGAGATTCAATTTCTGTGCCGCGGTCATCGGTTTCGGAAGAGTTTCGGGTCGCCCCCCTCACCCATTGGTCATATTTTTTAAAATCATCGGGGTATTTCGCGCGAATTTCCTCAAGACGCTTCTTTTCGACGAAAAATGCCTGAACATTCAAAAGAGACCGGAAGGAGTATTTTAGTACAGATCCGTCTAAGCACTCTGCCCAAAGTTGCCAGGAATTTTTGGGAATGGCCCAAAGGGACCCGGAGGCCTTATTGTCAGCCCTTTGAAACACTTGGGCCGTTCCTTCTGTCAGAAAAAAGGCCGAAGACATTAATTCACCCTGCTGAGCAATCCAAGCTTCCGGTGGAATAGTCTTCTGAGTTAGGGATCCAATAAATTCCGTTCGGAAATCTTTTTGACATTCTAAATCATCTATCTCACGACGGATCTGTCTGGCCACTGGGGTGCCAGTCATGAATTCGAGATACCCCTCCAAAAAAGGTTTGGCCCGAAAGTAAGAGGATAGTCTTTCCCAAGGAATAATAAGAACTTCTGTTTTTTCAGCAGCGACCACGGAATATTGAAACGGAAGACCCCTGATAACCGAATACAGATTAGCAGAGCGGTAGGGTATGAGATCACCTAATCCTATCGGAGAACCATCGGTTCCAACAGATGCGAGACGAGCCTTCCCCGTGAGAATAATCCCCAGATGGGTGGCAGGTTGGCCTTCCACAAAAATAAGAGCACCTTGTTCAAAAGTCTGAGGTGGGAAAAGTTCCACCAATTCTTGTAGAACTGGCAATTCCAAGAAGAGCCCGAGAAGGGATCTTTCATTAAGAATATTAATGAGTTTAACATCTGCCGCCATGTCTATTTATCGACTTTAGGGAGACTTCCCTTAACGGGGAATCGAGCCACAGTGAGCAAAATTTTATATCTCTAGACCAGTCCTTTGGCGGGGTGATCGCTTTTACCATTCAAACCTTTTCTCAAAGAGCCGATCTAGTAATATGGCAAATAAACCCCTTCACCCCTATATGCGACCTGTTCTGCGAAGCTTCGAAAACAAAGAATTTCTTAGTCAATCTAGGGTCATTTTTAAATTCCTCACGGAGACCACCCTTAGAAAGGTAAGAGGAGCACAAGATAAAGACTGGGTCTTTATTCATGAGGGAGCTAAGGCCTCACAAGGGAGTCAAAAAAAAAGGGGATGGCTTCCTAAAATTTATGTGTGCATCTCATCAAAAGACTATTGGAGTGTCGTTTCTGACATTATTCTACTAAGTCAAATCGCTAAATTTAATTGGAAATTTTGCAAGAATTTTAATCTCTTTGGCCGCCCCGATAAAATCGTAATTTACTGTGGTAGTCTTTCTGATATCAAAAGAATTATTCGACTTATAAGGCCTATTTTAAAAGGTAAGAAATTCCATAGTCTTCAATTTGCTGAGAAGAGAGATCAAGGGATATTTATTGGAACCGATCCTGAATTTTTAAAGGTGAGCTGGAGATATTATAGATGGGCTATTGGCGAGGCGATCATCAAAGGCTACTTAAAGAAGGGACAGATAAGTAACGATACAAAACTTGCTCTTGAAAAACTAAATATTAGTTTAAAACATCAAGGGCCAAGGACTTTAATCCCAGATAAAAAAAATAATCCATTTATTAAGAAAATTTGGAAGGAAGTGACCTCTTGAAGAAATGGCCCGGCAAGATATTGATGGAGAGACATGCAAGTTTCGTAAGCAGGCTTCATGATTCAAAGAAATCAGAAATAGTTTTGAAGGTCAAATTTGGAACAGATCCCTTACTAAAAAATAGTGTAGAGCGAGAAAAAGCTGCATTGGATATCCTAAAAGGCCTCGCCGTCCCTAAAAGAATCACCGTGAAACGAAACGAGATTGCAAAACTCCTCAAAGAAGAAAATTTCTTTCACATCGCCATGGAGTGGGTTCCCTGGAAGGGATGCTTTGGAAGGTCGTTTCCAACGGAACAGGCCTTAGGAGTCTGGGCCTTTACAATAGAACAGATGTGCGCATTTAGACGGAAAAGTGTTCTTTATACGGATTTTAAACATAACCATCTCCGGTTAGCGGATGATTTGAGTGGGGCCATGATCGTTGATTTCGATGGGTGTCTGATGGTGGAACCCAAAGGGTTATATCCCACCGACTATTTAGGATTTACCGCTGAGCTTGCGCCCCCAGAATTTCAATTTGCGAAAGTTCAAACAGAAAGAGTGATGGTCTATCAGATGGGCATGTTCCTTGGGTCTCTGTTACTAAAGTATTTTCACAATAGTGATCTAAATCCTGAATCCTTTAAAAAAATTGAAAAAAAACTAACAAAAGAAAGCGTCAAAGGGGTTTATAGGGTTTTTGAAAAATGCCTTTCAAAAAACCCCTTAGATCGCCCCAGAGATTTAGAAGCCCTTTATTATCAAATTCAACAGGTCACTCTGCCTTCGGTCTCATATAAGGTATGGGCAAATTTAAGGGCCCCCTACCAAAAGCAACTTTCTAAGTTGGGATTTAAGGAGCCAAAAATACAGTCGATAAAAACACATTTCAAAGTGGCATGACCCAAAACCCTGCCAAAGGTCTGGTACTTTAAATTTCAAATAGAGTTTTCCAGTCCGATCTACCATTGGTATAATATATTAAGTCAAAACACTTTCAGGGGGTACAATGCGCTCGCCGTTTGGACCAAAAAAATCGTCCGTAAAAGATGCACGTAGAGACCCGCGACTCCCCATGAAACCTCTCCACAAAATTTCTTTGCAATTCGAAAAGAACGAAATGTTTTACAAGGTTGCCAACATTTCAATCGGGGGAATTGGTTTTTTTTCTGAGAATCGCTCTTTCAATGGAAATAGAAACCCGTTGATTCAGCTCAATATAGATACTAAGAAATTTGAAGTCAGAATTGGAATTATATACCAAGGCGATAAAGTAACCGGCTCCTATTTTATCAACCCTGAGGCCAAACTTACGGAAGCCATTGAAAATTATTTCGTAACAGAATTAGCCGCACTTAAAGTTAATAAAGTCGAATCAAAGAGTGAAGGAGCCACCCATGGAAAGATGATTTTCTTTCGAGGGCAAAACAATTGCGAAATTCTCATTCACGAGAGAGATGATCTTTTAGCGCATTTTAGTATTATTTTATTTGGAAACTACATTGAAGGAAGTGGCAATGGCCCCTTGTGTTTCGGAGAGAATATCGACTCTTCTATTATGGAGCGGCCTAACGGGGTTCATCTGTTTAAATCACTACAGGAAGCAGATCCTTATTTCATTGAAAGTGCCATTAGGTTTATTGACAGTGTGCGGGAGTTGTCTGACAAGCAAAAAAAGAGCATCATATCTTTACTGGCAAATTCAAGTCGGCTCAAGACGGCTGCCAAATAATGGCTAAAATCGCTGGTCTGCAATTCAACCTCATCAACGACACTGCCAATGGCAAAAATCCTCTGCCGTTCCCCGTTCAAACTCTTCTCACAGATGAAAGCCCGACCTTACCCGAAGATTGTATTAGTATACGTAAAGGCGACTCCCCAGACAAATTGGTCCATTACATGACCAAGACCGGGGTTTGGAACACGATTCAGGACGAATCTGAATTTTTTAAGGATAGGCTATTTCTTTCAGCCCATCTCATACAAAATCCCAATCTCTTTTTTGTGAAACCCACTAAAGAAATTCTTGCACCCACCGAAGATTTAATTCCTGGAGAGAAATTAATTTCAGAGCGACGGTGGAAATTCAGATCCTCTGTCCAAAAACACGAAGTCATAAACGACATTAAGAGCTACCTCATGAAAATTCCTGGGGCCAAGGGGGTGGCAGAAACAGCACTTATTATTGCCGAGGAACTCTACACAAATGCCTTGTTCAATGCCCCTTTTGGAGATCTTAATTCAACGTTAGATCGCTCAACCTTAGTTGTGCTGGATCCTGAAATGGCCGTGGAAATCATCGTTGGGAGCACTGAGAATAGGCTTTTCGTTGGCTGCATTGACTCCTTTGGCACCCTCAGTTGCGAAAACCTCTTGGAGCGTATTTATAATGGATTTAATGCGGGATTTAATAAATCCGTTAATATGGAAATGGGAGGAGCCGGTATTGGAGTTCTGAGGATGGTTGATCTTGCTTCCGACATTTATGCCATCGTAGAGAGGGACAAAAGAACCCTCATTGGCTGTGGATTTGTCTTAAAACGGAGTTCTAAGAAGATAAGGCAAACGGCCAAAACTTTTCACTTTCAAAGTTTTCAAAATATTGTATCTCCTTCGGGAGTCATTCGAGTGGAGAGACGCGGACCTGTCGTTCTCTTAAGAATCTCAGGGGACATCAAAGCCGATTTTCCATTTGCCGAGATTGACTTAACCGACACCAAAGAAATCATCCTTGATCTCAGATTGCTCAGTCAAGTGGACCCCCAAATTTTGCGCATTCCCTTGGAGATTTTTAAAAATACACCTTCTATCGAAAAATTTAATTTTGAATACGTCCCCCATTCTATTCTTACCAGTGCAATTGAAATGGTACAGCAGTCAGAGGAAATGGGAAACCTGCGCTCTATCGCACTGCCCTTCTTCTGCACTGAATGTAAAACTTCATCGATCTTTTTTTTCAGCAAATGCGAAGTTCAAATGTCGGGAGCTCAAGAGCCTCGTTGTTCAAAATGCAGAAAGGTAATGGAGCCTGATGAAGATGCTCGAAAACTTATTCAACTTTAGGATACGCTAAGAAAAATGTTAACCCTTTGATGCAGCGATCGACTTACGATATTCTTGCCAAGCTTCTCGATGGAGCGGTTGTCGTCTCAGCCTCGGGCCAAATTTTGTATAAAAATGAATCATTTTTTAGGATCTTTGATCTTCCTGCGGCGCGCACCAGAAAGGTTAAATCCATTCTTGATATCCTCACCTTTGAGAACATGGAAATCTCGATGGCTGATATTTTTCAGTCGGGAGTTATCCCTTCCCATTATGTAGAGACAAATTTCTCCACGAAATTTGGGAAGACAGGTGTTATTCAAATTGGATTTCAGAGTCTAGAGGCCGGAATTAATAGGAAGGAAAGACATTTTATCCTTTTTTTTCGAGACGTTTCCCTTGAAAGCCGGTTGCAAACAAAATACAGAATCGAATTAGCCGAAAAAGATAAGAGAATTCACGAAATCTCTCTCCTTCGCGATGTCGCTATTTTACTTGTGGGGCTGACCGATGAAAACAGTATCATTAGCCGGACCATGGAAAAATGGATGACCGTAGGGATCTGCAGTGCTGCCCTTTTTTTAAAATCGGAGCCCGATGGAGAGACGAGACGGTTATTTTTTATTGATCGAAAAGATTCAAGTAACGGAAGTTTTATGGACATACCCTCTTCTCCGGAGATTGAATCTCTCCTTGAGGAAAATCGGGAGGTTTCACAGAATCCTAAGATTCACCAGAGAGTTTGTAATGTCTTTAAGAAATGGTACGATCTGAGAAATTATAATCACACCACGGTCATTCCGGTGATGGGTAAGGATTCTAAAGGACTCCTCATCCTATTTAGAGAAACGGCTAATGATAATCTCGCTTCCATTGAGGATGTCACCCTTCTAAAATCTGTTATGGCGCAAATGGCTGTGGCCCTTGAAGGAGCCCAGTATTTTGAAAGTTCCATCGTAGATACAATGACCAGACTTCATAATAAAGGATACTTTGAAAACCGATTTTCCAATGAATTGACCCGATCAAGAAGAATGTCTAAAGAGATGACTCTTCTCATTTGCGATATCGATAACTTTAAAAAAATCAACGATACTTATGGCCACGCTGTTGGCGATATCGTCTTAAAGAACGTGGCTCAAAATATTAAAAATTCATGTCGGGGAAGCGATTTGCCCTTTCGATATGGCGGTGAGGAATTTTGTGTCATTCTCCCGGAGACTAATGAGCCTGGCGCAACTGTCTTTGCAGAAAGACTTCGTAAGATAATTGAAGAATCCCTTATACAAGTAAAGAATGCAGAGATTAAAGTAACAATTAGTCTTGGCATGGCAATTTTCCCGGCCCACGGGTCAACTGAAAAGGAAATCTTTGCTAACGCGGACAAGGCTTTGTATGAGTCAAAATCCAACGGCCGTAACAGATGGACTATTTACGGGGGTTTTTCTCCTACATTTGAAAAACAAAGAAAGTGACATCGTCTTTAAGGGGCGTGCCTTGCCGATATTTATCCATCGCTTCTCGCAGACCTAAAACAAGATCACCTGCATTCTGGGGCTGAGTCACAAGCCGAGCGAGGGTGCGATGAAATACGGAGCGACTCCATTGGAGACCTTTCGGGTTGGCAATGTCGTAAATCCCATCCGTATAAAAAAGTAGTCTGTCCCGGGGTTTAAGCTGGAGTTTTACCTCCTCATATTTGACATCCTTTGGTTGCCCCAGAGGGAGGCTCGCCTCTCCCTGAAGCAAATGGAGATCATGAATAGTGAGCTTATTTCTGTCATAGGGAAGCACTATAATCGGCTCATGGCAGGCCGATGCAAAGATACATTCGCGGCTCTTAAGATCAATAGTCGCAGCCGTAAAGGTCATGGTCAGGGGCTCGTTTGTCATAGACCCCACGGCGCGATTAAGAATGGCCAAGGTTTTAGCCGGGCTCATGTGTTCTTCTTCGATAATAAGAGCTACTGAATGAACAGCGCTGACAACAAGGGCCGCGCTCACCCCATGGCCGGTTACGTCACCTATCCATAAAAACAATTTATCTTTAATGACCCGGTAATACCACCAATCCCCACCGCATTCGCTTGCGGTTTCAAAGTAACTGGCGATAGAGGAATTTCCAAAATTGGCAGTAGGAGGCGGGAAAAATGTATTTTGAACGATCTTGGCCGTGTTCAGCTCATACTGCATTCTAGAATTTTCTTTTGTAACTTTGGTCAAGTCGGTTACGTCATGGCCGAGTATTGAGAAAAGTATGGGAAAGTTTGGACGATTGACTACCAGGGACGAAACATGCCACAAATAATTTCTTATGCCTCCGTCCTTTAACTGTATGTCAATTTTGAACTCTAACTTCTCATCCATCTTATTCTTAACCGACATTAAATGACTCAAAAAGACTTGCCAATTTTCCTCGGAAAAGAGCTGACTAAGACTTACTCCCAAAAGATTCTCGTAGTTCTTGTCAACAATTTTTGCCAAGCTCTTATTACCCTTGAGTACCTGGCCTTGAACATCGATTACTGAATAAATTCCAGGCAAAGAATCAAGAGCTTCTTCACTTTGCAATTTTGAATTCTCCAGAACATTAATGATGTACTGTGTGGCCTGAATGGCCACTTGCTCAGGAATAAACATTTGACCTCGTCACTTTTTAATTACTTTTTCTACGGCCTCGAGCAGTTTTGCGCCATTGTATGGTTTTGTAATCCACGCTCTAACGCCAAATTGTTTCGCTATTTTCTTAAGTTCTGCAGATGCCTCTGAGGTTAACATAAACACAGGAAGACCCGGGAACTTTCCAGACTCATGGATTTTTGAACACATAGTTACCCCATCCATACCGGGCATGTTCACATCGCAAATGACCAAGGCGACATCGGAGTTTTGCCAAAGTTTTTCTAATCCATCATTGGCGTCAACTCCTTCAACGACAATATAACCTCCACTCTCAAGATCTTTTTTGAGTTGAAACCTTTGATGCTCGGAATCGTCTACAACAAGTATTTTTGCCATATCATCCTTAACCATGTCATAAATATTCCACCTCTCCTTGGGTTGCCTTCTCACCGTCATCCAATTTATTTACACCAAATTGCTCAAAAAATTCGATGTGGGTGGAGCAAGTAAACTCCACTGCTTCACAATTCAAGCGCCAGAAACTCTTGGTTGCACCCTTTTGCTGCAAGTAAAAAATCTCATCGAAACCGCGGATAAGGCCCGGTAGGCTGGCTCCGACTTGAATTTGATTCTGCTGGAGGTCAACCTTAATTTTCCCTGCTGTCAAATTGCAGTACTCCCTAAAAAAATCTAGGGCACGGGAAAGCGATATATCTTCTTTGGAACCTCCGTAATTCTTTGCCGCAAAAAATTGTGCTACCTCGCTCATAAAATGAGCTTTGAAGGTAATTCTCAGGGCCTCCCCTGAAATCAGAATGAACGACATCCAATGGGCAAATACCAAAGGTTCCCCGAGGATATCAGATAAAGTAATGTCCTCACGCCCACTCAAAGATTTCAATCGAGAGACGGAGGCATCCCGAACAAGATCGACGACCGAATACGAAGTGGATTTCTGACCCTTCATTTCCCCTAATTCTATGGCATATCCTATCTCGTTGACAACTCTTGAGAAAGATTTCAGTCTATTTAGCGGATAATATGAATTCAACGGAGGGTATTGCCGAGGGTCATGCACGGTCAAATCTAATTTTGTTTTTCTAAGCGATTATTGTTGCCAGATTTCAAAAGCTTAGTATCACTCATAGTCTAAGGTCCTAATTGAAAATGAAGTTTTGAAAAAATCCGTTTGAGGGAAAATGTGATCAAGAACATCATTTATAGCTAAAAACGAACCCTATTTTGTTAACTTCACTTATCAAATGACAGATCATCTTCGCGCAAGCATAGAGGTGGACCGTTACCTTACCCAATATCAAGACGGAATGTATCCGGGGAATAATCGCGGTCAGCTTGATTTTTATTATATTTTCTAGGTTTGAAAGGCGGCATTTAGCTTTTCTTCGAGGGATATTCGGTCAAAAGGTTTACCCACATATCCCGTTACGCCGAGTCTAACAGCCTCAGTAATTATGGAGAGTTCCCCTTGGGACGTCGCAAGAATGAAGGGGAGAGTTCGAAAACGAATATCTCCCCTGAGTTTTTTAAGCAGATCAAGGCCCGACATATTTGGCATATTGACGTCAGATATAACCATGTCAACGAATGGCGCTTTTGAATTTAGAAGATCCCAGGCCTTTGCTCCGTCGGGCGCTTCAATAAAATCAGAGTAGCCAATTTCCGTTAAAATTCTAATGACGATCTTTCTCATTGTCATCATGTCATCAACAACAAGTATTTTTGATTTTAAACGCAGATCATTTTCTTTTGTCATGCCGCTGCCTTGGGGAAGCTTTAGGAGCTTCTTCGTTAGATTCTGGATTTGCTGTTACGTGACCTTTGATTTTTTCTAAAATATCAGCATTATCTATTTTGGAGTCCAAGTCTTTTCTAAGAATTCCTATTATAAGTCTCAAATGATCATTACATTCAAGGAGGAGACTTACAGTTTTGTCATTAATGTTGAATTCTTTTTTCTTTATTTTAATCAAAAGGCTTTCAAGTTCGTGGGTGAACTCAGCGATGTTTGCAAATCCTACGGCCCGGGCCGTGCCCTTGAGATTATGAACAAGACGAAAAATCTTTTCAATGACCTCTGGATTTTCCTTGTCTTTTCCTAAATTGAGAAAACAGCTTTCACAATCATCGAGATGTTGCGTGGCTTCATCTAGAAAACAGATTTTCATTTCCCGTTCTAATACATCCATGCAATTTCATCGGTAATTACCGATGAAAATTGGACAAGACCTAAGTCCAAATCCCAATTAGTCGGTAAACCGCTTCTTCGCGATGGCTCTGAGCTTCCTTAAAAGGACGTCCTCCTGGACTGGTTTGACATCATAATTATCAATTCCCGCTAACATGGCGTTAACCACATTATCTATTTTTGTCTCTGTCGTAAGCATAAGAAACCCAACATCTTTATATATCGGATGAGCCCGGCACTTTTTTGCAAAATCCACACCTGACCCGTCAGGCATATGCCAATCACAAATTATCATTTGAAACGGTTTTCCCTCTTTAGCCGTCTGGACCAACATTTCCCATGCTTGATTTAGTCGACCGACTCCAGAAATAGTGGTGGCACCATGACTGGTTAACACCTGGGTTACGAGTTTTCTCATAGTGAGTACGTCGTCGATAACAAGGTAACGCAAAGAGGCTAAGTCCAAACTAAAACTCCTTTCACCAAAGGTCCTGAATGATTTAATCTTACAACATTATTGAACCCTTTACTATGGCTATGGAGTTTAGTTCAATAAGAGTTGATACTATAGGAGTAAGTTTACTATCAAATTTATACTCACGGGGCCTTCTCTTTTATGAACTTAAAACCCCCAAAACCTCTTTCCCTTGATGTTAATTTTCTAAATCCATTTATCGAAGGATTTCAGCATACACTTCAAATTCAGTGCTTCACCGAGAGCAAAGTCCAAACCCCTTTTTTAAGAGGGGAAAAAGTAAGCGCAGATGTGGATATTGCAGGGATCATTGGATTTGAGTGCCGTGAATTCAGCGGTTACATAGCAATGTGCTTTACTGAAAAGACATTCCTTTCAGTAATGTCAAAAATGTTAAAAGAACCTATCGGGAGAATCAATGCAGAGAATCGGGACGGGGCCGCCGAACTTTTAAATATTGTATGTGGCAATGCTGCAAAAACTCTCAACGCTAATGATTATGGACTGAGGCTAGCCCTTCCTACGATATCGACCAGTAAGACCATTAACAATAGAAAATATCGCTCCGAGCATGCTATCCCAACCGTCCTTCAAAAGCCTCAAATCGCAAACTACTTAAACACGCCCACATCTTTTATTATTCCTTTTGAGATTGAAGAGGGGCCTATATTTCTTGAAGTGAATATTCAAAATGACTTAAGAAAATCTGATTAATTGAGTACATCAGGCTGATGGGAAGTTCCAAGAAAATGACGATGTTTTAGACACTGTTTAAGGTAAAGCCGGAATCAATTTTATTGAATTTGAAAAAACTTTGACATTTTAATCACATAGTTTTTTGAGAGTTTAAAAAATCTGGCAGTAGAATTGCATCACTTTTGAGTAAGCGGGAACAAGGGGGCTGTATCATGAAGTCTTTAAAACTATTTCACTTATTATGTATCTGTGTCCTTTTTATCATTTCAATAGCATGGGCCGAGAGAAAAGATCTCATCTTATTGAGCCAAGATCCTTATACCGATGCTGCCGGCGGACAACACTCTACTGAAGTGGAGCCTATGATGGCCGCTCACGGATCAACGATTGTCACCGCTTTTCAAGTTGCTCGATTTCAAGGCACCGGATCAGAAAACATCGGTTGGGCGACTTCTCTTGATAGAGGAACAACTTGGAAAAGAGGGCTTCTTTCTGGAACAACAACAATTGCCGGTGGGTCTTGGTATTCGGTAAGCCTCCCCATAGTTGTCTTTAATAGCAAATTCAATTTCTGGCTGATTTCGCTGACGGGCTACGATAATCAAGGCAATAGCTATGGCGTTTATATTTCGCGATCTTATGATGGTCTTAAATGGAGTAAACCTACTCCCGTTGTCACTTCGTCGACTCTGGATAAAGAATGGATCGCTTGTGATAACAGTCATAAATCACCCAATTATGGAAATTGTTATGCAGCCTGGTTTGATACTAGTTCCTTCATAGACTATTTCACCGTTTCAAAAGATGGCGGCTCAAGCTGGAGTTCACCGATTGCTTCTCCTGATCAAGCGACTGGAGAACTTGGTTCCATGGTTGTTCAGCCCAATGGGCATGTCATTATGGTGGGCACTTACGGAGGCCTGAACTTTGATCAGGAATATTCCATTCAATCTGTGGATGGAGGAACAACACTTAACGCTTCTGTAAATTTTTCCACTTTTCAATTTAACTTTCCCGCTCAAGGGGCAATGCGGGCGGATCCTTTTCCCACATCAGGAGTTGATTCTAAGGGAGTGGTCTATGTTGTTTATCCCGATTGCCGCTTTAGACCGAATTGCGCCACCAACGATCTTGTTTTGACCACGACCTCCGACGGAATTAACTGGAGCCCGTTGCAACGTATCCCCATCGACCCAGTAACAAGTGGAGCAGACCACTTCATTACGGGTTTAGGCGTTAGCAAAGGGTTAGATGACGATTTCGGTGAAGATGGTTCGCCCACAAGACTCGCCCTTGGTTATTATTACTTTCCCAATGGCAATTGCGACATAAACTCTTGCGAATTACATGCTGGTTTTATTTCATCACAAGACGGTGGGAGCGCCTGGAGTCCCTTTGTGGATGTCGCAGGCCCCGTTTCACTAAATTGGCTGGCTACCACTGTGGCAGGCCAAATGGTCGGTAACAATATTTCCGCGATATTTGTTTCGGGAGTGCCGTTTAGTGCCTATGCCTTGGCTCAACCTCCAAATCCTAAAACCGGTAAATTAAACGAAGCCATTTTTGCCGCGAAATTTGAAGGCGAATGAGGGCCGGATTTTATTTTTTTTACTGATTTTCCCCTCTTAATGGGGTGCGGTGCTGTGCCGGGAATTTGGAATTTCCCGTGTCACTGGTCACAAGATGATTGATCGGTACAAAGAAAGTGGGCTTACGGCTCTTACAACTCTCATGGCTGACGTGGGAAAAAAAACTCCTCCCACGATGACCGAGAAAGATATTAAAATAAAACGGGGTAAAAGCCATTTATAAAATTCCATATCGAAGTATTCCATCCCAAAAAAATTGCATTAGGGTAAGTTTGAAGCTGTGCTGTGCTTTGGCCGGAAAATCCAGCGCAATTGACTCCGATGCAGCCGTTGCCCACTCCCGTCGCAATAAAATCTGTGTCCCAATAACTGGCCGTAAAAACACTGAATGTGCCTGCTCCTTGCCCTTCAAAACCCGAAAAACCTCCTACGTTGGCCGTTATGCCTGTGACGCTGGCCGCAGCTCCGTACACATTTGTATAGACATTGACATTTCCAAGTCCGACAATTCCGCCAATCTGATCCATGCCCGTCACTCCCGGCCCGAGATAGTACGAATTCTGAAGTGCAATATTGTTTTGTAACCAACCTATTATACCTCCAATTTGAGCTTGCGTCGCGCCGACGCCTGTGACGGTACCGGTCACGAAGACTCTATCGATGAATCCGCATCCGTAGCCTGCTGCGCCTCCGCCTTGACCTAAAGTGAAAAGTGTTGCACTGGAACTGGAATGCACAATGCTCGTGGTGCCTCCGGCGCACATTCCCACAAGACCTCCAGACTGATAGCCAAGATTTAACGTCCCAGATGACTTGGCATAAGAGACGGTCACAGTCCCGCCATTGACCCGCCCGACGATGCCCCCCATGCTGTTTGTATTGCACGGGGCAACAACGTTCATCATCTGCCCTGAGTAACTGCTTTGTGAAATGGTCACGGCTCCTGACGTGATGTAACCTACAATTCCTCCGAATACCCCCTCAAAGCAGTCATGTTGATTGATACTTGGAGTTGAGATGACATTCGTCAGCGTGGAATTGCCGGTTATTTGACCGATGACTCCCCCGGCATTTCCACCGTAGGATACAAGTGACCCTGCAACAATGACGTTATTCATTGAGCCATTAAAATTTGCCGCGAGAATTCCCAAATTGGTCTGCGCGGTGATGTTGGCGCTAGCGATAACGATATTGCTAATTGTTCCGGGAGAACTCACATAACCAAAGAGACCGTAGTTGTTGGTAGCAGTATTATTATAACTAAAATTTGAAATCGTGAAGCCCTGTCCATTGTAAGTTCCAGTAAAATTAGTTCCCGCTGTTCCGATGGGAGTGATCGTGATCCCAGTGAGGTCAATATTGACTCCTTGGTTAAATATTGAACCCCAATCTTGGGGATTAGTTGAAATATTATTGAATTGAGTACCTGTACAGATGAGATACGGACTTGCGGAGCTTCCCAAGCCCCCAGCATAAGGAGAATTTACGAGAGCGGCTTCGCTACAAGCTGGAGTTACCCACGCAATACCACCCCAGATGCGACCGCATCCACAAATAAATAAGAGGGCGACGAAAGACGAAAGACGAAAGAGTTTAATAAAAAGAAGTGTAATTGTACTTTTGGTAAAAATGTCTCTCATGTTCACTGTCATTTATTCGGCTAATCGAGTGAGGTCTTAATGGAGTTGCCCTCATGCCCATTGAATAATTCGGTGCCTATTTTGTAGGCTCCAATCTGAAAGACTTGCTCTGGGTCAGCGACTCTCATCTTGAACCCCCAAAGGGGTCTCTTGGGAGGGGTGTTCGATAGGGTCACAAAGTCTACTTTTGCTGTTATTTTTGATTTCTTTTAAATCACTTTCAATTATTAGAGCCGCTTCGTCGACTAAATCCATAGAACCCATACGCTTCGAAACAATTTCTACAGGACCGGGCCAGTCAATATGGTTTGGAATATTAGGCTCCGCCAACAAAAATCCCACCAAATAGCGTATGATATCCGCAAAATCCAGAGTCCATATTAAATGACATTTTAAACTGGCAATTAAATTTTCTTTTTGGTTTTCTGTAAGGTTGGCCATTTGAGGAACTGTCTCCATAAAATCAAGGAGCCTGTGATTGTAAACATAAATCCGAGTACGGGCAAACGCATAGATGATTTCATGAAGCTTAAAGGCAATTAACTCACTGGGAGACATAAGGCCTGTAATATCCTCGTCGTAATGAACGACGTTGTTGAGATCATCATAGTAAGCTAATTGGGCAATAAGACAATTTTTAGGAACCGGGGGATACCAAATCTTTGGAGAATCCAAAACCCTAGGTATTCTTGAGTGAACCCCCTCCCATTTAGGGTCTTGCCTACTAAAAAAATTCTTAAAATAGGGCATCTTTAATTCAGTAAGGTGGCCCAACAATTGGTCGATAGTGGTATTGGGAACTCCGTTTTGATCAAGGCTGAAAGGCCCCCATCTAAGAAAAGCTTCAAAAGAATCCCTCATTTGGGGAGGGCCTGAAAGCTCATCAAGATGAAGATCAGCAGCGTGGCCCTTTTGTAAGATGTCATAAATACGATCGCGAGTTTCTTGATTTTTATAACAAAGAACTTCCTCTCCCCCTCCTCGCTCTTTAATATTAACAGGTTGAAGGGGTCCCAGATCGGTTTTATCCTTCGGCATTAATGTACTAGAAGGACCCTGAGTGGGCAATGTCGACTGGTGACATCCTAAAACAAGCCAACAGGAAACACTAATTGCAAAATTTTTCATTCAAACCTCTGCTATAGGAAAAAAGGCAATGCCTAATTGATAGAGCTGGTCAGCATTCTTGCCTGCGCGATTCAAGAATACGGCCATTTCTCTTCTAAATTTTTGAATCCGTTTTTTTGCCTTTGGCAAATCCTTTGAATTGATCACCATCATAATACTCGTATTGTCTCGCTTAGCCTTTGGATAACGGTCAACAGCCTTTGTCGCAAGTTCTAAAACTTGTTTTTGATAATTTCGAAGGGCTTGATTTGTAAAATCACTATCAATAATATTTGTGTTGTGACCAGAGAGGTCTCTCCACACCCCGTCCTCATCAATTGCTAGGAGATTTAAACGAACTAGACGATCCACAGCTTTTTTCACCGCACTTTCAGATATCCCAAGAATCTTGGCGATCCATTTGAAATCCGGCTTAAAATATTTGAGTCTTGTTAATTCCAAAATCGCGTCGTGAAACCAATCAGAAACCATAACAAAGGTGTCAAGCTCCAGTTGTTCAAGTTTCACATCTGCCCAGGGAGTTGGTTTTTGTAAGAAATATTTGTCCACCTCTTGAGGGGTAAGCTGGAGTACCCTTAAAAATTTTTGCTGAGTGTTTTTGGAAATGGAGCGGGCTCCACTTAATATTCTTGATAAAAAAGTATGGTGAACCCCCAAATGGTTAGCGAAGGCTCTTAAAGAATAGCTGGAATTACGTTTTCTTTTTTCTTCCAAATTCTGGATTAAGAAAAAACGAAATTCATTAGTTATGACAACCCTTGGGTTATTTCCTTTTATTGACATTAGTAAACTTATAGTGCGGTGCTTCCAAGGTAGCAATAACTTTTTGCTCCAGAGTGGTGCCTGTAATTAAGGCACCACTTGGTTAACCCCTTCCTTCTTCTCTCCTCCTTGGATCATGATCAGGATCTCCCTGATTTGACGAAGTACTATGGGCGTCTCGACAAGAGCCCAAACTTAAAAACCTCACCGGGATAAAAGGGTTGTCAAAGGCTAGCAACTCAATAGTCGTCCATCAGCAAGCCATTGAAATGAGCAACGTTTATTTACTGATTTTCAAAATGACGGTAGAAATGACGGAAATATCAAACTGACTTTTTTAGTTTGTCTTCAATAAATTCATTAAGGCTCTTGTCCTCGATTTCAGCCTTTATCACAAGCTCCCGATGTAAACTGGGGGTTGTCCTGATCATGATCTTACCGCTATATTCTTTTCCAACTAAAGGAATGGGTAGTGGTTTTCCTTCTTCAGCGAGACTTTCTAAATACACTTCAATAGCCTCATAGCCCATCTTCATTGCCTCAGCTTGAGTTGCTCCATGGGTTTTGCAACCTGGAAGCTCAGGTACATTAACAAGATAAGCCTCATCCTCCGGACTATATAAAATCTCAAGTTTGTAGAGATCGACATATTCCTCGATTTTGCTTTTTTGGTTCTTATTTTTTTTCATCTTAATAGTCCTTTCGCATCTTTAATTTGATACGGCTTTAAGTCTTTCGAGTGTGTAGCCAAAACAAACCTATTGATGCCTTTAACCCAGACCTCGTGACTCCC
>Ga0207037_10102_pt1 | contig 29878 bp, 21 predicted proteins | sample Alteio_BWMinCont_75_FD_153268 | JGI IMG/M metagenome (GOLD analysis project Ga0207037, IMG submission 153268) | Enriched cells from forest soil in Barre Woods Harvard Forest LTER site, Petersham, Massachusetts, United States -... | ecosystem: Environmental > Terrestrial > Soil > Temperate forest >... | reverse complement strand
GGTTCTCCACAACAGAAGTCAGAGTGGCTGCCGAAATTGGCGCGAGGCGAGATTCTTGCGGCATTTGCTTTGACGGAACCCAATGCCGGTTCCGATGCCGGTGGCATCGAGACTCGGGCCGTCCTGAATGCGGAAGGATCTCATTATGTTCTTAATGGAGAGAAGCAATGGATCACGAACGGAAGCACCGCGGGTTTGATCACCGTCATGGCGAAGGTTCCAAATACCAAAGACAAGAAGGGACGCGAAAGGATCACAGCCTTCTTGGTGACCCCCGACATGCCCGGTTTTGAAGTCAAAGTCGCCTCACTCGATAAATGCGGCATCCGAGGCACCATCACCAGCAAGCTCCTGTTTCGGAATTTGCGTGTGCCTGCCGAAAACGTGATCGGTCCTTTTGGCGAGGGCTTGCGCGTGGCGCTGACACTCCTCGATTTTGGGCGCACCACATTTGGAGCCAGTTGCACGGGCGCCGCAAAGCTTTGCGTCCGAGATGCGATCGAGCATGCAAGGACTCGTCGCCAATTTGGCAAGACGCTCATTGAATTTGAAATGGTCAAAGCCAAGATTTCCAGGATCGCCGCATTGGCTTTTGCAATGGAGTCTGCGACCCATCTGACGGCGCATTTCATCGATCGCAAGGTAGAAGATTACATGCTGGAAACCGCCATGCTCAAAGTCTTCGCGAGTGAAAGCCTTTGGGAGATCGTCAACGAAACCATTCAAATCTTCGGAGGTTCCGCCTATTTTACCGATTTACCTTACGAACGCATGATGCGGGATGCACGGATCAACATGATTGGCGAAGGAGCCAATGATGTCTTGAGAACATTGATCGCGCTGGTAGGAATCCGGGCCGCAGGGTTTGAACTCAAAGAAATTCTGGAGGGATCTGTTTGGGATGCGCCCGGCAAGCTTTGGAGGATTCTGCAACGACAAATTCCGTGCAGGCACACGGGAATTTCCATTCACCATGAGGAACTCAAGGATCTCGGAAAGCTGCTTGAGAAACTCATCCGGGCTTTTCAGAGAACGGTCGCAAGAAATCTTCTTCGTTATGGTGAAGCCATTTTAGAAAAGCAATACGTCCAAAAACGACTTGCCGACGCAGCCACTGAAATTTACGCGATTTCGGCAGTGTTATCACGTTTGGAATCGCTCCTTCAAAAACCCCATCGAGAAGAGGATGAGATTCAGCAATCGCTCCAATTGGGCCAATATTATTGCCTCATGGCCGCCGAACGCATTCAGGCAAACTTGCGTTCTTTCCAAGAATTGGACAGCTGGAGTTCAACCCTTGCAGATAAGATTGCCTGGGCGCAAGGAATCGATTGAAAGACTTTTCAGGATAGTCCAACCCTCACAGAACGGGGTTTCTTCAGGGACAGATCGCATCCGCGATCCGTTGCATTTCCGTTGCCGCACGAAGCGCATCCATCCCCTGCCCTGCGGCCCGGGAGTTATTCGTGCTGCGAAAAAGAAAAAGGCAAAAAAGCTCAAAAAGAAGTCCTATTGATAAAAAATATGCGGTCTTTACACTTAAGGCACGCATCGCAACAGGTTCATCCATGGAAAAGCCTCTTCCAAAAACTAAAGTCTGTTCGCACTGCGGCGAAACCTTTAGCTGCGGCCCGGCAAAGGGGGAGACCAAATGCTGGTGCGAAACTTTTCCGGCACTTCCTCCGCCGTTGCAAGGCGACTGTCTTTGCCCCCATTGCCTGGAGATGGAGATCCAGTCCAGAAACCACAAGCCATGAAACAGGAATCCCCCTGCATCCAAATCTGCCAGATCGAGGATTCGAGCGGCCTTTGCATCGGCTGCGCGCGCACACGCTTGGAAATTGCTGCCTGGAGTGGAATGAGCGAAACGGAACAACATGAGATCGTGTGCCAGTTGAAACAACGTCCCATCGCCCCGACAAAGCATCCTTACCCATCTTCGTCATGAACCGAGAGTGTCCACATGGACAGACCACATCCCAATGAACCCACTTCGCATCGCCTCATTTTTGCCTGCAGCCACGGAAATGGTTTGCGCACTCGGACTCATCGACCACCTTGTCGGTATTTCCCACGAATGCGATTATCCCATCGAAGTCGCAAAAAAACCGGTGGTGGTGCGTTGCGCGCTGGACCTGGAAAAAATGAGTCTTCGAGAAATCGATCAGGCCGTCACCCAACAATTGCGGCAGGGAAAAAGTCTCTATCAAATCGATGAGCATGCACTTCAAACCGCTGCGCCCAATCTGATTATCACGCAGGATCTGTGCCAGGTTTGCGCACCCTCCGGAAATGAGGTGACACAGGTTCTTGCCGCCTTGAAATCCAAGCCTGAAATCCTCTGGCAAACTCCAAAATCATTTGAGTCCGTGCTGACGGAAATGCTCGTTCTTGGCGAAAAAACAAAAACTCAAAAAAAGGCAAAAGAATGGGTCCACCAGGCTCGCCAGCGAGTGGACCGGATTGTCCGGAAACAATTGGCAGCCAGGACAAGGGCTTTCTTCCTGGAATGGGTTGACCCGATTTATTGTGGCGGCCACTGGATCCCCACCATGCTGCGATGGGCCGGAGCGGAGGATTCGATTTCAAGAGAAGGCACGGATTCGGTGCGCATCGAGTGGCAACAAGTTCTCGACTGGAACCCGCAAGTCCTGATCGTTTCTGCCTGCGGTTTCGGTCTGCAAAAAAACCTGACCCAGGCAGAGCAGTTAAAGACACGCCATGGATGGTCGCGACTTGATGCGGTGCGAAATCATCGCGTTTACGCGGTGAATGCCAACGCGTATTTCTCACGGCCAGGACCACGGCTGGTGGACGGACTGGAGCTGCTTGCCCATTTGTTCCATCCCGAACTTTTTCCATGGTCTGGTGCGGATGGCGCTTTCGCCAAAGTCGATCCCTGAAGAGCCGGGACCCGCCCCGAAATGGCGGACGGGGTGGGATTCGAACCCACGTTACCTTGCGGTAAACACGCTTTCCAAGCGTGCGCGATCGACCACTCTGCCACCCGTCCTGCGACAATGTTGCAGGCTACTGAGACCGCTATGGGACAACAAGCAAAAAGCCAATTCGAAGTCCCTCGCAAATCCTTCGAAAATTTTATTTTAGTTCGATCGCTCCGCAAGCTATTCGCGGACCAGCATTGCCCGCTGGTTGCGAAACCAGATCATCCCTGTTTGCGTGCACAATCACGGAACGGCCGACAACAGAATTCGTGCCATCGAGTGAAAGATCGTGACTCACAAAATCCAGATGAGCCTTCCCCGTCGCATCCGCAGTCAGATTCCCCAGATCACCGGCATGATGTTCCATCGATTCCATTCCTCCATGTGGTTTATGCGACGGGTTGAAATGGCCACCTGCAGAACTGAAATCTGCAGCGCTACAATCACCTTTTTCGTGAATATGAAAACCATGCTCGCCCGGCGTCAGTCCCGTCACTTCTGCTGTCACATGAACACCGGCGTTCTCCTGAACAAACAGTACGGTGCCCTTCACCTTGCTATTTTTCGCAGGTTTTAATTCCGCGACGGCTTTCAACGTCGTGGGTTGTGAGGAGTTTGAATCTGCACCCTTTGCGATCCCCAGTGCGAACATGGCAATTCCTGCCACTCCCAGCATTCCAAATTTGGATATCTTCATGATTTTTCCTTGGTTCATTGAAAAAAGGAACATAATGGATTGAACATCAGGACGCAACCGGACTTCCACAGTTCTTTTCATAGCGTCCTTATTTTACGCCTTCAATCCTGCCAACAATTAAAAGACAAAGAATGAAATTTCATCGATCTCGATGAAATTTTAGCGTTAAGGTGCGGCCATACCCATGGACAATCGCATCGTGAGCCGATTGACAGATCTTCTCGGTGAAGATCGCGTTCTGACGAAACCCGAGGATCTGCTTGTTTATGGCTACGACGCCACGCCCATGATGCATGAGACACCGGGTTGTGTCCTTTTTCCAGATTCGACTGAACAAATCGGAGCCATCCTTCGCCTTGCAAATGCAGAACGCATTGCCGTGGTCACTCGGGGTTCCGGCACAGGATTAAGCGGCGGATCGATCCCCGTTCCTCATTGCATCGTGGTCTGCACGGTGCGCATGGATCGCATCCTTGAAATTGACCGAGCCAATCTCACAGCACGGGTCCAGCCCGGCGTCTTGACAGCCAAACTGGATGAAGCTGCAAAAGCGTGTGGACTTTTTTATCCACCCGATCCGGGTTCGATCAAAATCTCCACCATCGGAGGCAATGTCGCCAACAACTCGGGAGGCCTGCGAGGCCTCAAATACGGCGTGACTCGCGATTATGTCATGGCACTCGAAGTCGTGCTGGCGAGCGGTGACATATTACGAACCGGGACGGCGTGCATGAAAGATGTCGCCGGCTACAATTTGAAGGATCTTTTCGTCAGTTCCCAAGGCACATTAGGAGTCATTACGGAGATTCTCCTGCGGCTCGTGCCAAAGCCGGCGTCGAAACGCACGTTGCTGGCCACATTTCCAAGCATACAGGCAGCTGCGGAAACGGTTTCGAGCATCATCGCCGAGCCCATTGTGCCATGCACCTTGGAGTTTTTGGATCGAATGACGATTTCATGCGTCGAAGACTATGCGCATATCGGTCTGCCGCTCGATTGTGAAGCCCTCCTTCTTATGGAAACAGACGGCCATCCGCTCGTCACCGAAGAGGAAGCGCGGGCCATGGAAAGGATCGCTCGCGAGCATGGCGCACTCCAGGTGCAGATCGCCAAAGACGATTTCGAAGCGGAGCGCCTGGCCTCTGCCCGTCGCTCCGCGTCTCCGGCCCTCGCGCGGGTCGCCCCGACCACCATTCTCGAAGATGCAACCGTTCCACGCAACCGACTGGCGGAGATGGTCACCTTCATCCAAAAGACGGCTGAAAAGTATCAGATTCGCATCGGCACATTTGGTCACATGGGTGACGGCAATCTCCACCCCACCTTTCTGACCGATGAACGTAACACGGATGAAATTCATCGTGTCGAGCAGGGATTCGCAGAAATTTTTGAGAAAGCCATTGCGCTGGGCGGAACGATCACCGGCGAGCATGGAGTCGGTCTGGCGAAAAAGAGATTTCTTCCCGCGCTGATCGGACAGGTGGGACTCAACGTGCATCGCGAAGTAAAGCGGGCCTTTGATCCAAATATGATTTTGAATCCTGGGAAAATATTCGATTGAAAACGAATGAACCGAAGTCAACTTTCTGATTTCGCGGCCAACCATTCCATGCTGAAAGACCTCGATTATTCCATTCTCCAGCAATGCATCCATTGCGGGATGTGTCTTCCCACGTGTCCGACTTACGATGCCACAAAGCTTGAGATCTCGAGCCCGCGCGGGCGCATCGCGCTGATGCGCGCCGTCGCGGATGGAAAACTTGAGACGAGCCAAACATTTGCGGAGGAGATGTATTTTTGTCTCGGCTGTCTCGCATGCGAAACAGCATGTCCCGCAGGGGTGAATTATAATCATCTGATCGAAACCGCTCGTGTGGAAGTCGAACATGCAGGAGCTCTCGATTCCGTGAAGCGAAATCTGCTCCGAAATTTTTTTCTCAGTTGGCTTTTTCGCTCTCGATGGCGTCTGCGCTTTGCGGCGCGACTCCTTTGGTTTTATCAAAGGCTTGGCATCCAGGCGTTGCTTCGACGCTCAGGCGCCATGAAATGGCTTCCAAAAACGTGGCGCGACCTCGAAGCGCTGACGCCGACAATTTCCGATTCATTCACGTCCCTGGACCGTGTCCCTGCCCTTTCCTCCAGTCGCCGAGTGGGCCTCCTCATCGGCTGTATCCAGGACGTGGCGTTCGCTCATGTGAATCGAGATACGATTTATGTGCTGGAGCAAAATGGGTGCGAAATCGTCCTGCCACTGGAACAGGCATGCTGCGGATCGCTGCATGCGCACAATGGCGATCTCGAAGGCGCCCGAGCTCAGGCGCGTCGCAACCTGGATGCTTTCGACGTGGATCTGTTGGATGCGATCATCATCAATGCTGCCGGCTGCGGATCCCAAATGAAACATTACGATCGTCTCCTCGAGAATGATCCCGTTTACATGCAAAAGGCCAAAGTTTGGTCGAAGAAAGTGCGAGACATCACCGAATATCTTGTCGAAATTGGTTTTCGCAAGCCGCAATCTGATCCCGCTTCCCACGGAACGGCCCTACTGGCATATCATGAAGCCTGTCATCTCGTGCACGGACAGAAGATCTCAGCCCAGCCAAAAGAGATCCTCAAGTCCCTGCCCCATTATACTTGGGTGGAGCTGCCCGAGGCAGCCTGGTGCTGCGGTAGTGCGGGGATCTATAATATCACCCATCCGGACATGGCCACCACGCTCCTTGAACGTAAGATCTCTCATATCATGAGTTCGGGTGCTCACGTACTGGCATCAGCGAACCCAGGCTGTACTCTGCAGATTCTGGCAGGATTGAAAAAACAAGGTATGAATGTTCGGGTTGAGCATCCCGTTTCTCTCCTTGCGGATGCCTATCGCAACGAGTGAATTTCTTCTTGCATTCTTCCTGCAAAACACGATAAGTTTCAACTCGAACCAGTAAACGTCAACATCAAGATTCAGTGGATTGTCTGCAGAGTCAGTTATTTATAGTCTCAGCGGAATCCCGGGCTCCGACGCGGAGAACCGATCGTTCCGATTTGGCGTTCTAAAGGAAAAGGAAGTTTATGGGCACTCGCCTGTACGTCGGCAATCTCTCGTTTCACACAACAGATGCCGCTCTCCAACAACATTTCAGCCAGGCTGGAAATGTCACTTCAGTGAACTTGATCAGCGACAAATTCACAGGACGAAGCCGTGGTTTCGCGTTTGTGGAAATGTCGAGCGACGCAGAAGCTCAGCGTGCTGTGGAACAATTCCACGGTAAGGAGCTTGACGGTCGCGTATTGACGGTCAATGAAGCTCGGCCCCGTGAAGAACGGCCCTCGGGTGGTGGTGGTGGCGGCGGCGGTCGACGCGAATTTCGCGGAGATCGTGGCGGCGGCGGTCGCGAACGTCGCGATTATTGATCCACTGGCCAGTCTTTTACAAGACACCCCTGAAAAACCTTCAGGGGTGTCTTTTTGTGTCTGCACAAAAATCCCGATGGGATCGTCGCATCGGTCTTTGCATCGCGACCGTTTTCGGATTTTCAGGGTGCCAGCAAAGCCCGGATGGACAGCGATCCCGGCTTGTGCGTGACAGAAATATCCGAATCGCCAAAATTTTCCATCAGGCCAAAAATCTCGCTCAACACACCAAGAGTTTGTGACGAGAGGAATATATTCTCACCTTGTGGATTGAAAGCTCCCAGCGCTGCGAGCAAAATGCGAATCGTGTTCGGCGATCCGCGCATATTCATGCGGATCTGAATGCCTTGGATCGGCAAAACGGAAGTTGGATCGCTTTTCTCAAAAAAGTGAGACAGCGTTTTTTCCATGTCCGCTGTGTTCGGCGCGATCACAAGCAGCCCTTTCGAAAAAGCGAACACAGGCAGTTCCTTCAATTGATGCTGACGCTTCCAGTCGGATTCTCCCATGCGAACCTCATAATATTCCCCGTATGCGCGCGACACCTTGCGGATCAATAAATCGGCATTCAGGCGCTGGTTGCATTCGAGGACTGTTGATTCGAGCGCATTCACAAAAAGCTCCGGTTGCGAAAACGGCAAGGCGATCACAGTTCGTGGAAACGGAATCTGATATTTCTCCGATAAAACCTCTGAGTCCCCCAGCCCGACAAACACTTCATGCCCCATTTTTTCGAAAATCGGATCCCACTTTGACTTAAAGTTGCCGAGTAACGCATCGAGGTTGACCTGCTGGATGGGTTCCCTCCAAATTTCGGGCAACAGCGGACTGCACTCATTCCAGAGACCTCGCAGGTCATCCCAGGAAAAAATCGTGGAAATCAAATCGTCGGGCTGCCTCAGACCTTGAAGCAGTTGTGAGCCTTGGACAGCCGACGATTCTGTCGTGATCACTGGCAGTGGAAACGTCCCATTCAGGGAAGTCGCCCCATGACCATCCGGTCCGAAGTTCCATTCCGTGACAGGAGCCTTTGGATCTGAAAAACGGATAAAACCAGAAATTTGAGTCGAGTTTGCGAATGCTTGCTCGATTAGCGCCTGATGTTGGGCAAGCACGCTGCGCTTCGCATCGTCCCGCATCTCCAGGACGCCGTGGATGGGATTTTGTCCGGTCCCGATCGCGAGAACCGCAACCCCTGATACCACTGAGAATTGCAGGTGCATTCCAGGCAGCCATGTCTCATTCCGAGATTCAAAGCACCAATGGCCATCTATGTGCTGCACCTTCCAGTTCGCGCGAGAGCGTATCGGCGAAAGCGCCATCTCCACGAGCCATTGGGCGCATGCCCCCCGCTTGCCAATGGGCGAAAGAATCCAAAGGCTTTGCTCCTCCTTCGAATATCCGACGATGGCCCCAGGTCCCCAGAAGCGAAGCACCCATTGCTCGTAGGATGAGAGCTCCGTGGCATTCCATTTCAAACTTTCAGCGAGATCTCGCAGGGGTGCCGTTTTGATAAGAGACGCAAAAAAACGAGACGAGCGTAGATCCTTCCATCCTTGACGGAAATTCGGGTCGTAAGCAAAAAAAGTGACATCGTCAGGAATCAACTTCGCAGAGCTGATGGCCGAGGAATATCCCCCCTCCATAAAACCCACATATTGGCGGTCGGCGCGCCAGCCCAACCAGGCGCTCGCAGCAAGAACAACGATCCAGAGGAAAACCCATGAGAAACGACGTAACATCATAAAGAAAAAATCCGCGACAATAAGCGATGCATCTTTCCGGACCTCATCGGGTCCCGAGCAACGCGTGATATTCCTGAACCGTTTTGACTGTAATGCCGCTCTTTTGCTGCGCCTCGATGCCCTTCGCCGCCGCCCACGCGCCCGACGTGGTTGTCATAATGGGGAGGCTGCGATGAACGGCGGCACGGCGAATCTGCTTCTCATCATCGCGCTCCGTTTTGGTATTCGGCGTGTTAATGAGCAGCGCAATCTCCCCATTCTTGATTAAGTCTAGGACGTTGGGACGTCCCTCGCTGATTTTAAAGAGTGTTTTGCATTCGATTCCTTCGGCAGTAAGCGAGCGGGCAGTGCCACTCGTGGCATAAAGTGAAAATCCCAGCTTTGCGATGAGTCGCGCCGTCGGCAAAATCGTTTTTTTGTCAGCATCCCGCACACTTAAAAACACGTTGCCGCTCATTGGAAGCGCGGGCTGGGCCGCCATCTGCGATTTGGCATAGGCCACCCCAAGTTCGGCATCCAGCCCCATCACTTCACCCGTGCTGCGCATTTCGGGTCCAAGCAGGATGTCCACTCCATGAAAACGCGCGAACGGAAAAACAGATTCTTTGACCGCCCAGTACGGCGGCCGCACTTCCTTTGTGAACTTCAGTTCTTTGAGAGTCTTCCCGGCCATCACGCGCGCGGCAAGCTTCGCCAAGGGAACCCCAATCGCCTTGGAAACGAAGGGAACCGTGCGCGAAGCGCGCGGATTCACTTCCAACACGTAAACCTTTTCGTCCTTGACGGCATATTGGACGTTCATGAGGCCAATCACCTTCAATTCCTTCGCCATCAAAATCGTGTAGTCGCGAATCGTTTCCATCACTTTTGGCTTCAGGGTCGGAGGAGGAAGCACCATCGCTGCATCGCCTGAATGGACACCAGCAAACTCGATATGCTCGAGCATGCCCCCCATGACGACGGTGCCGCCATTCGCATGTCCCACGTCGGCGATACAATCGACATCCACCTCCGTGGCGTCCTGCAGGAATTTATCGACCAGGACGGGACGCTCCGGTGAAGCTTCCACAGCAAACCGCATATAATGCCGCAATTCGTCGTCGCTATAAACAATCTGCATGGCGCGCCCTCCCAAAACGAATGAGGGGCGGACGAGAATGGGATAACCAATCCGCGCAGACACGGCCAGCGCTTGGATTTCGTTCGTCGCGAGACCATTGGGTGGCTGCGGAATTTGAAGCTTGTCGAGCATTGCGGCAAAAAGCTTCCGATCCTCCGCCACCTCGATGGATTCCGGGGACGTCCCAATGATGTTCACACCGTTTTTCTTGAGGCCCAATGCAAGGTTCAAAGGGGTTTGACCCCCAAACTGGGCAATTGCGCCCCAGCATTGCTCCCGTTCATAAATATTCAGAACGTCCTCGAGCGTGAGTGGTTCGAAATAGAGCTTGTCGCTCGTATCGTAATCGGTCGAAACGGTTTCCGGATTGGAGTTGACCATGATCGTTTCGAATCCATCCTCGCGGAGCGCGAAAGACGCATGAACGCAGCAATAATCGAACTCAATTCCTTGCCCAATGCGGTTCGGGCCGCCTCCGAGAATCATGATTTTGCGTTTTTCGGATTTCCGGATCTCATCATCGTCCGTGTCATAGGTGGAATAGTAGTAGGGCGTGTAGGCTTCGAACTCGGCGGCACACGTGTCGACCAGACGGTAAGATGGGATCAATCCAAGCTTTTTGCGCAATGCCCGAATTTCGTCTTCTGTCCTTTGGGTTAAATTCGCGATCTGACGATCCGAGAACCCAAAGGATTTCGCTTTGCGCAGCAACGCTTCAGTCTTGGAATCCATCCTTTCTGTCTACGCAAAGACGGGAACGGTTGGAAGTGGATTTTTTATCGGGTCCGCGTTCGAGATTGTGATGCCACAGATAATTTTTGATAAATGGCTTCGATCCTGTCCACTTCGTGCTCCCAATTGAACTGGGTTTCAGCAAACTCTCTTCCTCTTTGTCCAAGACGGCGCTGTTCTTCCGGATGCTGCAGAAGCGCGCTCAACGCCTTGCCGAACCCCTGGGGGGTCGGCTCACAAAAGACGCCTAAGTTCGCTTGTTGCAAAATGCGCGCAATATCGCCGACTCGATTCATCACGATCGGGAGACCCGCAGCAAGGTAATCGCCGACTTTTCCAGGAAAACGAGCCTCGTTTGCCAGATGCCCGCTGAGAGGCATGAGCGCGGCATTCGCGGAGCACAGATATTGGTTGAGCTGCGCCCGTGAAACGGTGCCGGGCGACACGATTTCAAGCTGGCATCCCCAGGAAGTCACGTCCGCGGCGCCCGTCACGATTAACCCCACACGATCGTGCATGGCCGTCAGTGCAGCCAAAGAGTGAAACACCATGTCGAGGTCATAGAGCACATATCCAGAAAAAATGGCATAAAACATGTCCTGCTTGAGCCCGAGGGCGTGGCGGCATTCGGTGCGGTCAAGCATCCGGATCTCCACTGGATCCGAAGCGTTGCGGATGATCTCAATATGCTCCCTCGGATAGCCCAGCGCGACAGCCCGATCGCGCAACGGTTCGCTCACGCATGTAAGCCAGTCTGCTTCAAATTTGAAGGATTCTTCGTAATACGTTTCCACGGGCTCGAAAATAAAGTTTATCCAGAAAGGCTTTCTCAGCCGCGCCGCACCGCCATGCCCCCACCAATCGCCCCAATCGATGACCAGAGGACAATGAAGCGCCTGCTTGAGAGCGAGAGCCGGATGGATCACGGTCGGCCGTGAGTCGAATGCATGCACCAACACGTCGTTCTTTTTATTCCATTTCGACATGCACCAGACCGATCGCCGGAATACGTTGATGGGATCCCAACCCGTGCGAAGCGGCCCCATGAAGAGATCGGGCGATTCCACGACTTGAACGCCCTCGATATCCGAAATCTTCCAGAAAAAGCGGTTTTTTGGCGAATTGGTTATAATCGTCACGCGGTGCCCGCGTTTCACCAAAAACTTTGCGAGATGAAAGCAGCGATGGAAGGCGCTATGCCAGATGACGTTATGATTGAGATAGACGATCTCCATGGTGGTAACCTGGACGCGTTAAAGCTTAATCGAGTGGAAGCATAAAGACAGAAGAATGCTTCATGCCATGAAGCTTATCTTACTTCTCACAATCTGACATGCGATTGTGAGGACTCACGTTTCTTAATCCTGATCCTTGTTTTGGATCATCATGAACGCGAGCATGCGTCCGGTCTGCCCCTTCTCCTTGCGGTAAGAATAATAAAGGTCGGAGCGACAGCCGGTGCAATCCGGATGACGCCAGACTTCGGTGACGCCCTGGCTGTGAAGTTGACTCTCGATTTGGCTGACAAAATCGACATCATAGCAGCATTCGCGAATGCATGGGCTCAGGACCGCCACAATGTTCGTCGAGTCTCCATGGCAAAGCATTCGAAGCGCCTTGACGCCCTCCTTCACAATATTTGCTTCGGTCCCCTTTCTTCCTGAGTGGAGCATCCCAATGACACGATGTTTCATTTCCACGAGATAAATCGCGCAACAATCGGCTACGTGAATCCCAATAGGAACTCCCGCGAGGCTCGTTACCAGTCCGTCGGCTTCAGGCATCTGTCGTTTCTTACGGAGGCTGTCGACAATGACGATGCGATTTCCATGCACCTGTTTGACCAGATTCAATTTAGGAGGCTTGATGCCTTCCGAACGAAGCAAAACGTCGTGGCGCTGTTGCAACTTAGACTGCGTTTCAGACTTTGACGCTTTAACGTCGACATCCTCCTGCCGGACCGCGAACCCATGGCTAAGCCAGGAAATGTGCTCCAGAGGCGGAAGAGAAAGAGATCGAACAGAATAGGTCATGGGGACATGCAAATCTTGACAATCATCTCTTCGAGCGCTTTCCCTCCATCGATTCCGGTTGAAACCATGCGCTCATTGCAATCCAAGAGCGCTTCGAGCGCTTCCGTGAGTTCTTTAGCAGTGAAATGACGTACTCCCGGCATCGCCTTCCAAAGAACAAACGGATGGCCAGCGAGAGGATTCAACTTCTTGTCTGTCGGCATGTTTTTAAGGACCCATTCGGGAAGCCTGTCAAACTCGCTTTTAAAAGAATGATAGTCCGAACAGGATCGAAGGAGCTTTTTTTCGGTCAATGTCCGAAGTAAAAGAAGGAGCCGGACCCGGGCAATGATTGCAAAGATAAGAGCGACAGGCGATTCGCCAAGAAAAATCAGGTTTTGGAGCACGTCGAGCGCCTTGGCTAGGTTGCGTTCACCTATCGCATCCGGAAGATCCCAAACCACCCCGCCGGGCCTCCAGCTCCCGATGGCCTGAACATCCGATTCCTCCAGCATCTGGCGGTCGCCAGCGTACGATGCAACCTTTTCTAACTCAGACCGGATCGTGCGGCAGTCGTTTCCCGCCATTTCCACAATCAAGCGTGCCGCGCCGTGGGATAATTTGCGGCCGAGTTTGCCAGTAATTTCATGAGCAAATTGCAACGCCTGGCTCTCATTTTCCTGCGGTTTGTACGGATCATTTTTGAAAGACACCACCTTGCCCGTCTTTTGAAGCGTTTTGACAACTCCCTTCCGTCCGTCGAGCTCCGTCGCCGTGATAACGAGGGAAACCCCCTGAGGAATGCCGTCTTTGAGAAGCTCGTTCAACGAAATGAGGGATTCGGCGACGGCAGCCCCTGAAGCCGTCGGGCTCGCGCCCAAAAGATTCGTATCGCGCCACCAAACCACTTTTTCAGAAGCAAAAAACGAATGACTTTGAAGCGCTTCAAACAAACGGCAAAAAATCTGTGCTGCTTCCCCTTGGTTGGCCGCGCTCCCCTCGATCGTTTCCAGCCCGAATTCCAATGCATCCTTGGGGATGAGTTCTGCGATGATTTTACGGGCTTCCTCCGCGACCAGAAAGTCGTCGTCACCGTGAATGAGATAGAGGGGCGTTTTCGCTTCAGCGGAAGTTTCGTTCTTGGCTGAAGCAACAGCTTTCTTACGAGTCGCGGCGACCATCGATATGGATTCTAGGCTGCAGAATGGCATGCGAAAAGAAAAAACTCGAGCGATGGAATCGATATCAGCCGACTTCCATCTCGGCCAATTCCTGACTTTCGTTCAAAAGAGGACTTTTTTCAATCGGGATGGCAAAATAAAAGGTCGATCCAATCCCAAATTCAGAATCCAACCAGATACGTCCGCCATGAAACTCCGCGATTTTCTTGCAAATCGCCAACCCTATTCCCGTCCCCGGATATTCGCGACTGCTGTGGAGCCGCTGAAATACTTGAAAAATGCGGTCAAAATAGCATGTTTCGATTCCGATGCCATTGTCGCGCACGGAAAAAATCCATTCACCATCTTTCAGCGTTGCGGAAACATGAATCTTGGGAGGGCGGTTGCCGTGAAACTTAAGCGCGTTGCTAATCAAATTCTGGAACAACTGATACAATTTTGAGTTATCTGCCATGACCGATGGCAACATGTCGTGGGTGATCTTTGCCTGAGTTTCAGTGACGAGTGATTTCAGGTCGAACATGACCGCTTGAAGCACATCCTCGCAATTGGTCGATGTAAGCTTCTTCGTTCGACGTCCGATGCGCGAATATTCCAAAAGATCGTTAATCAGTGCATGCATGCGCTTGACCGACTTGATTACTACCTCGACGTACTCGGTAGCCTCTGCATCAAGATGCTCCTTCGAGTGCTGGGCAAGCAGTTGCGTGTAACTGCCCACCATGCGAAGCGGCTCCTGAAGATCGTGTGAAGCAACATATGCGAATTCCTCGAGTTCCCTATTCGACCTTGCCAGTTCCTGGGCCTGCACCCGGATCTGCTGTGTTTTTTTGGCCAAGTCGACGAAGACAGCGACCTTCGCCTTTAACACCTCCGGAACGACCGGCGTAAAAATATAATCCACAGCCCCGAGAGAATATCCACGATAAACGTGGGTCTCGTTCGTATTGATCGCCGTGATAAAAATGATGGGGGTATGCTCCGAATTCTTTCGCTGCCGAATCAACGACGCTGTTTCGAAACCATCCATCCCTGGCATATTCACATCAAGGAGGATCACCGCAAAATCTTGTTGAAGCAAATAGCGGAGCGCCTCGGTCCCCGACTTCGCTTTGACAATGTTTTGCCCCAGATCAGCGAGAACACTCTCCAATGCTAAAATCTTGGAGGGCATGTCATCCACCAATAAAATGTTCATTTTTTCTTCAGCAAGCATGACAAGATCTTTTTTAATTATGATGATGCAACTTTTCGATAAAGGCGGGATGGTTCATTCACTTTTTCAAAACCAGGCGTCTCGCGCATCATTTGGATCGAATCTCCGCGCGCAAGTGCGAGATAGCCAAAAGTAATCAGGCTGTCGCGCAAAAGCAGCAGCACGTGACGCTGAAGCGCCGCACTGAACTGCTCCATCCCACGACGGCAGAAGATCATGTGAAATTCGTTGAACGATCCGTCGGTGACAAGATTATGAACTGCAAACAATATTTTCGACCTCAACTCCGGATCCAGCACGACTCCATCGGAACTCTCCGAGAAATAATCGGCAAAATCGGCTTTTCCATCTGAAAGCTGATAATTGCGACGGTATTGGTCGAGAGACGACACTGGAAAAACGCCGGCACGTGCGTTCTTTAGAATCGCTTCGCTCATGTCGGTTACATAAATTTGCATCCGATCCCAAAGCCCTTCCTCCCGAAGCACGATCGCCACCGAGTAGATCTCCTCTCCGGTGGAACACCCGGCCATCCAGATGCGCAACGAAGGATATGTCTTTAATAGAGGAACCACGCGATGGCGCAACAGGAGGTAAAACTCCGGATTACCAAAAAGACTCATGTTCTGTTGGCTCATATTCACTAAAAAACGATCCATGCATCCAAGATCTCTGAGGACCTTCTCTTGAAGAGCGGAAACAGTCAGCAACTGCTCTTCACAAACACTCCGTTTGATCCGGCTTCGCATCCAGGAAAGATCATAACTCCTAAAATCAAAGCCGTAATAACGGTAGATTCCTTCGAGAAACAGACGGACCTCGACATCCTCTACATTCAACTCCGGCAAAGATGTTTCCAAAGCGTTCAAGAATGCCTTTAGCGGTAGAGCCACACGCGCAAAAGTGAAAGAAGCTGATCCGTGTCAACAGGTTTGGAAATGTAATCCGATGCGCCTGCTTCGATGCATTTCTCCCGGTCGCCTTTCATGGCTTTTGCCGTGAGCGCGATGATGGGAAGCGCTTTGCCTGCGGGCAGCTTGCGGATTTCCCGCATCGTGTCATACCCGTCCATTTCAGGCATCATGATGTCCATGAGAACCATGTCGATGTCCGGATTGGCGCGAAGCACTTCGATGCCCTCGCGCCCATTCTCAGCAGACATCACATGCATGCTGTGACGCTCAAGGAGGCTCGTCATGGCGAAGATGTTGCGGATGTCGTCATCAACAATCAGAACTTTCTTTGCAGCAAGCACAATGTCCGTCCGATGCAGTTGCTCAAGCATGCGCCGCTTATGTTCCGGAAGGTTTGCCTGGATGCGATGGAGAAAAAGCGTCGTCTCGTCAAGCAAACGCTCGGGCGATTGCACTTCCTTGACAATAATGGTCTTTGTCAACCTCTTCAGTTTTATCTCTTCTTTTTTCGTCAACTCCTTGCCTGTATAGACAATGATTGGCAGGTTTTCACAGTTCGGTAATTTTTTGATCTCTTCGATTAACTGGAAGCCTGTCATGTCCGGCAAACCAATGTCCAATACCATGCAATCGACTTCGTTCGATTTGAGAGCATCCAAAGCCTCCGACCCGCTCCCCACCGAAATCGTGGAGACATCGCCCGATCCGATCAACTCTATGATGCTGTTACGCTGCACCTCATTATCCTCCACTACGAGCAGGTTCTTAATGTTGCGCGTGATGAATTTTTTAAGGTTGCCCAGCGTCTTGTTGAGCGAATCCTGGGTCACCGGTTTCATCAGGAACGAGTAAGCACCGAGCTTCATGCCCCGGTCTCGCTCCTCCGTGCCAGAAACGATCATCACAGGAATGTGGCGCGTCGACGGATCATTTTTCAATCGGTCGAACACCTTCCAACCATCGACGTCGGGCAGATGGATATCCAGGCTGATGGCGCTGATCTTCATTTCACGAACAATACGAAGCGCTGTTTCACCACGGGCGGCAACGACAGCCTTGAATCCCTTTTCCCGCGCCATGTCGACCAAGATGCGACCGAAGTCTGGATTATCTTCCACGATCATGAGCACGGAATCATTCGGTCCAACACTGTCGCGGTCATCCTTGATTTCGAAGGTTAACTGGCGCGGCATCGTGGGAGCCGGAGGCAGTTCGCGAAGCGCCTGGTCTTCCACAGGAGCAGACTGTACTTGTTGTTTCGTTGGCGAAACAACCACATAGGTCTGGGGAAGGAAGAGCGTAAAGGTGCTTCCATGCCCTGGAATGCTCTTGAGTTGGATTTCACCCCCAAGGAGACGCGTGATTTCACGGCTGATGGAAAGTCCGAGGCCTGTGCCGCCATACTTGCGGCTCGTTGTTCCGTCGGCTTGTTGGAAGGCTTCAAAGATCAGTTGCTGCTTGTCCTGCTGAATGCCGATTCCGGTATCGGATACCGAAAACGCCACCACCGAACCCATATGACTCAGGATGGGATGCTCCGTGTTCCAACCGGATGTCACAGGAACCGCACGAAGGACGACCTGCCCTTTTTCCGTGAATTTGAACGCGTTTGAAAGTAAGTTCTTCAAAATCTGCTGCAAACGCTTGGAGTCCGTGTAAATCGCGCGCGGCAGATTTGGATCTGCCTCGATCCTAAATTCGAGATTTTTGCTTTCGGCGACATGACGAAAAGTGCGTTCCACATAACCATTCAAATCTTTGAGGAGCACTTCGCCGATGTCGACGGTAGCTGTGCCGGATTCGATCTTCGAAAGGTCCAGAATGTCGTTAATGAGCGTCAACAAGTCACTTCCTGCGGAGTGAATCGTTCGCGCGAATTCGATCTGCTTGGTAGTAAGATTTGCCTCCGAATTACTGTAAAGGTGCTGCGCCAGAATCAGCAAGCTATTGAGCGGAGTGCGCAACTCATGCGACATGTTCGCGAGGAATTCGGATTTATACTTTGAAGTGAGCGCGAGCTGGGACGCCTTTTCCTCAAGTGCCTGTCGGGCCATTTCCACTTCACGATTTTTGCGCTCCACTTCCTCATTCTGTTCCACGAGAAGCTTGGCCTTTTCTTCGAGTTTGGCATTGGTTTGCTGCAACTCGATCTGGCGGCTCTGCAGCTCAGTCGCGAGGGTTTGTGATTGCTTGAGCAGTTCCTCCGTTCTCATGTTCGCTTCAATTGTGTTGAACACGATGCCGATACTCTCAGTGAGCTGCTCCAGAAAGACCTGGTGAGTCGGACTAAACGATTCAAACGAACCTAACTCGATCACCGCTCGCACCTGGCCTTCGAACACCACCGGCAGCACCATGATGTTGACTGGCGATGAATCACCCAAACCGGAATGAACGCGCACATAGTCCACAGGCACATTGGTGAGAAGAATGCGTTCCTTCTCAATGGCGCATTGGCCAACAAGCCCTTCTCCCAATCGAAATTCAGTGGGTATGTTTTCTTGCCTTTTATAGGCGTAACTGGCCAAAAGTGTGAGTCTCGCATCGACTCGAGTCGAATCGAGCGTATAGAAAACGCCGAGTTGGGCATTCACGACAGGCGCGAGCTCCGAAAGTATGCGCTGCGCCACAGTTAAAAGGTCTTTCTGGCCCTGCAACATCTGGCTGAACTTCGCAAGATTGGTTTTCAACCAGTCCTGCTCGGTGTTTTTCTGTGTCGTATCCTTCAAGTTGCGAATCATTTCGTTGATGTTGTCCTTCAACGAAGCCACTTCGCCTGAAGCTTGAACCGCAATCGAGCGCGTCAAGTCACCCTTGGTTACAGCGGTCGCAACTTCAGCAATCGCGCGCACTTGCGTGGTTAAATTGGCAGCCAGTTGGTTTACGTTATCGGTCAAGTCGCGCCACGTACCCGCCGCTCCTGGCACGCTCGCCTGGCCGCCCAATTTTCCTTCCACACCCACTTCGCGCGCCACCGTCGTCACCTGGTCGGCGAAGGTCGCGAGGGTGTCGATCATGCCGTTGATGGTGTCCGCGAGCGCAGCGATTTCACCCATGGCTGCGACGGCCAACTTCTGCTTCAAGTCACCGGTAGCCACGGCGGTGACGACTTTGGCAATACCACGCACCTGACTGGTGAGGTTGGCCGCCATCATGTTCACGTTGTCCGTCAAATCTTTCCATGTGCCCGACACACCGCGCACTTCGGCTTGGCCACCCAATTTTCCTTCCGTGCCCACTTCACGGGCCACGCGCGTCACTTCCGACGCAAACGAATTAAGCTGGTCCACCATCGTATTGATGGTGTTCTTGAGCTCAAGAATTTCATTTTTAGCATCGACGGTGATTTTCTTGGACAAGTCGCCATTGGCCACGGCCGTGGTCACTTGCGCAATATTACGCACTTGTGCCGTAAGATTGCTGGCCATTGAATTTACATTGTCCGTCAGGTCTTTCCACGTACCTGCCACACCTGGAACGAACGCCTGTCCGCCCAGTTTTCCTTCCGTGCCCACCTCGCGGGCCACGCGTGTCACTTCCGACGCAAACGAACGCAACTGGTCGACCATCGTGTTAATGGCGTCTTTGAGCTGAAGGAACTCTCCACGAACATCAACCGTGATCTTTTTGGACAAGTCGCCATTCGCCACGGAAATCGTCACTTCGGCAATGTTACGCACCTGGCCCGTGAGATTACTGGCCATTGAATTTACGTTGTCCGTCAAGTCCTTCCAGGTTCCTGAAACACCGCGCACTTCAGCCTGTCCGCCCAATTTTCCTTCCGTACCCACTTCGCGGGCCACGCGCGTCACTTCCGACGCAAACGAACTCAATTGGTCCACCATGATGTTAATGGTGTTTTTGAGCTCGAGAATTTCGCCTTTCACGTCAACAGTGATTTTCTTGGACAAGTCACCGGTCGCTACAGCGGTGGTCACTTCCGCGATGTTTCGCACCTGGGTCGTCAGGTTGTTCGCCATGAAGTTCACGTTATCCGTCAAATCTTTCCATGTACCGGCAACACCGCGCACTTCGGCTTGGCCGCCCAGTTTTCCTTCCGTACCCACTTCGCGGGCCACGCGCGTCACTTCCGACGCAAACGAGTTGAGCTGGTCCACCATCGTATTGATGGTGTTCTTGAGTTCCAAAATTTCGCCTTTGGCTTCCGCCGTGATCTTCTTGGACAAGTCACCGGTCGCCACCGCGGTGGTCACTTCGGCGATGTTGCGCACCTGGGTCGTCAGGTTGTTCGCCATGAAGTTCACGTTATCTGTCAAATCTTTCCATGTGCCTGCCACACCAGGAACGAATGCCTGGCCGCCCAGCTTTCCTTCCGTACCCACTTCACGAGCCACGCGCGTCACTTCCGACGCAAACGAACTCAATTGGTCCACCATGATGTTAATGGTGTTCTTGAGTTCCAAAATTTCGCCTTTGGCTTCCGCCGTAATCTTCTTGGACAAGTCACCGGTCGCCACCGCGGTGGTCACTTCCGCAATGTTTCGCACTTGGGTGGTCAGGTTATTGGCCATGAAGTTCACGTTATCCGTCAAATCTTTCCATGTGCCAGAAACACCACGCACCTGCGCTTGTCCACCCAGTTTTCCTTCCGTGCCCACTTCACGAGCCACGCGCGTCACTTCCGACGCAAACGAACTCAATTGGTCCACCATGATGTTAATGGTGTTTTTGAGCTCGAGAATTTCACCTTTCACGTCGACGGTGATCTTCTTGGACAGATCGCCATTGGCCACGGCCGTGGTCACTTCCGCAATGTTTCGCACTTGGGTGGTCAGGTTATTGGCCATGAAGTTCACGTTATCCGTCAAATCTTTCCATGTGCCAGAAACACCACGCACCTGCGCTTGTCCACCCAGTTTTCCTTCCGTGCCCACTTCACGAGCCACGCGCGTCACTTCCGACGCAAACGAACTCAATTGGTCCACCATGATGTTAATGGTGTTTTTGAGCTCGAGAATTTCACCTTTCACGTCGACGGTGATCTTCTTGGACAGATCGCCATTGGCCACGGCCGTGGTCACTTCGGCAATATTTCGCACCTGGGTCGTCAGGTTGTTGGCCATGAAGTTCACGTTGTCCGTCAAATCTTTCCATGTGCCAGAAACGTCGCGAACGACGGCCTGTCCACCCAGTTTTCCTTCCGTGCCCACTTCGCGAGCCACGCGTGTCACTTCCGACGCAAACGAACTCAATTGGTCCACCATGATGTTAATGGTGTTTTTGAGCTCTAAAATTTCGCCTTTGGCTTCCGCCGTAATCTTCTTGGACAAATCGCCATTGGCCACGGCCGTGGTCACTTGCGCGATATTACGCACTTGGTTCGTCAGGTTTGCGGCCATGAAGTTCACGTTGTCCGTCAAATCTTTCCACGTGCCAGAAACGTCGCGAACGACGGCCTGTCCACCCAGTTTTCCTTCCGTGCCCACTTCACGAGCCACGCGCGTCACTTCCGACGCAAACGAACTCAATTGGTCCACCATCGTATTGATCGTGTCTTTCAATTCGGCGATTTCACCCTTGGCTTCCGCCGTAATCTTCTTGGACAAGTCACCCGTCGCCACCGCGGTGGTCACTTCGGCGATGTTGCGCACCTGGTTCGTCAGGTTTGCGGCCATGAAGTTCACGTTGTCCGTCAAATCTTTCCACGTGCCCGACACACCGCGCACCTCAGCCTGTCCGCCCAGCTTCCCTTCCGTGCCCACTTCGCGGGCCACGCGTGTCACTTCCGACGCAAACGAGTTGAGCTGGTCCACCATCGTATTGATGGTATTCTTGAGTTCCAAAATTTCGCCTTTGGCTTCCGCCGTAATCTTCTTGGACAAGTCACCCGTCGCCACCGCGGTGGTCACTTCGGCGATGTTGCGCACCTGGGTCGTCAGGTTGTTCGCCATGAAATTCACGTTATCCGTCAAATCTTTCCATGTGCCCGAAACATCGCGAACGACGGCCTGTCCACCGAGTTTTCCTTCCGTGCCCACTTCACGGGCCACGCGTGTCACTTCCGACGCAAACGAGCCCAACTGGCTCACCATGGTATTCACCGTACGTGCGGTATTCAGGAATTCGCCGCGCAGGGGACGATTTTCGATTTCAAGAGCCATCGTCTGCGATAAATCTCCATCCGCCACGGCGCCGATCACACGGGCCATTTCGCTTGTCGGCCACACCAGGTCGCTGATGACGGTATTGACGGAATCCACAAGCCCCGCCCACGAGCCTCCTGCGTCCCCCAGCGTCGCACGCTGACTGAGTTTCCCTTCTTTGCCAACGACTCGGCTGATGCGCTCCAGTTCTTCAGAAAGACGCTGGTTCATTTCCACAACCTCATTAAATGCGTCGGCGATTTTTCCATCCAAGTCTGTCCATTCGAGAGGAAGACGCGTTGAAAAATCACCTTTTTTCAGAGAAGTAAGCGCTTTGAGGAGCTGGACTTTGTCAATGGAATCCGTTGCGGAAAATTCTGCGACTTGCATAAAAGTTTGGAAGTTAAGAGTTAAGGAACGAGAGAAAGACAGACTCGAGCAAAGGATGTGATGCGCATCTCATGGCCACCTTACCCCATATGTATAAGGGAGACTATCAGGAGAATTCCGTTTTCTGATACGGGAATCCCTTAAAAGGCTTATCGGGGAATTTCCCGGTACCATCTTACTGTCCCCGCGATTCCGTCAACGACCATGCGATGCGGCTCATAGTTGAGCAAGCGGGCAGCTTTTGAAATATCCGCGTGCGAGTGGCGAATATCCCCAGGGCGAAAATCCCGGTATCGAGGGACTACCGAACGCACTTCTGGAATATCGGAGGCAAGCGCATTTTGGATTGCCAGGAAAAGTTCGTTGAGAGTTGTCGATGTCCCAACGGCAATGTTGTACACCTGCGCCAAGGCTTTCGGTTGATCGACAATCCCAGCGCATAGATTGGCTTGAACTACGTTGTCCACATGACAAAAGTCCCTCGTGGTGCTGCCATCCCCGTTGATATAGATTTGCTTGCCTCGCATCATAGCCGTGATCCACTGCGGGATCACGCCGGCATAGGGACCGTTTGGATTCTGGCGGGGCCCGAACACGTTGAAGTAGCGCAATCCCACAACTTCCGTTTTGAAAAGATGAGCGAAGAGTTCCGCCGATTCCTCGTTTTCCAGTTTGCTCTGCGCATAAGGGGAAAGAGGCCGTCCGATTTGGTCCTCCACTTTGGGCAAGTGCGGATCATCCCCATAAACAGCACTGCTGCTGGCGTAGACGCAGCGCTTCACACCGAGGTCACGCACGGCCTTCATCATGTTCACAAACCCGCCCACATTGATTTCCATCGTTTCATGGGGCTGTTCGATAGAAAGAGGAACGGATACCGTCGCAGCGTGATGAAGCACGATGTCGACGTCCGTGCAAACTTTCCGGCAATCGCCTTCATCGCGGATGTCGCCCCGGTAAAAACGGAAACGGTCCCATCGTTCCGAAGTCACACCTCGCCGAACTTCCTCCAGGTTGGCTTCCGATCCTGCTGCGAGATTGTCCAGGCCACTCACATGCTGGTCATGCCGGAGGAGTGCCTCCAGAAGATGAGAACCGATGAAACCCGCCACACCCGTAATAGCCCAACGGCGCGGGCGTTTCTTCAGGGTCGCAACGAGCGGTTTCGGCATAAAATCCATAGCTCGACGTCTCTTGCGCCGCCGCTGTTATGCTTTCCAGACGCAGGCTTTTGATTTGATGCGAGCCATCGCGTTGCGCGTATCAATGATGCAAGAAGCCCATTCCGCCAGATCCTCATAATGGACAGATTTATGGGCTGTTGCGATGACAACGGCATCGAAGCTGGAGATTGTTTCGCGATTCCAGGCAACGGATTTTCTGCCCTGCCAATGCGAATGTTCGCGCGTCAGACCAATCACAGGCACATAGGGATCGTAATAGTGCATCTCCGCGCCTCTGGCTTTCAACAAATCCAACAAAATGAATGTAGGGGACTCCCGCGTGTCATCCACGTCTGCTTTATAAGCAAGTCCGAGCACGAGGATGCGACTTCCATTGACAGCCTTGCCCTTTTCATTCAAAGCCTCCACAAGCTTGCTCATGACATAGGTCGGCATCGCGGTATTGATTTCACCCGCAAGTTCGATAAAGCGTGTATTTTGTCCAAATTCACGCGCTTTCCATGTCAGGTAAAAGGGATCGATTGGAATGCAATGTCCTCCGAGGCCCGGTCCTGGATAAAAGGGCATGAAACCAAAAGGTTTCGTTTTTGCCGCATCGATGACTTCCCAAATATCGATGTCCATCGCCGAATAAACCATTTTTAATTCGTTCACCATCGCGATGTTCACACTTCGAAAAATGTTCTCCAGAAGTTTGGTGGCTTCGGCCACACGGCAGGAAGAAACGGGCACCACCTGCTTGATCGCCAGCTTGTAAAGATTCACTGCCGCTTCCAGACATTTCGGGGTGAGCCCCCCTACGATCTTAGGAATCGATGCGACTTTGCTGCTTGGATTTCCCGGATCCTCCCGTTCGGGCGAAAAGGCGAGATGAAAATCGACCCCCGCGGTCAATCCCGATCCTTTTTCGAGAACGGCGCGCAAATCCTCCTCGGTCGTGCCGGGATAGGTGGTCGATTCGAGCACAACCAGTGAACCTTTTGCCAGATGGGGGGCGATCACCGTGCCGGTCTTGAGGATGTACGAAATATCCGGCTCACGGTTTTTGTTCAGAGGGGTCGGCACGCAGAGGATGAACCCATCGATTTCACGCCTTATGGAAAAATCGCTGGAAGCCCGAAATCTTTGAGAATCCACTGCTTGACGAACATCTTCATCCAAGACGTGTTTGATATAGCTTTTGCCCTGGTTCAAGAGCTCCACTTTGGAAGGATCGATGTCGAGCCCGAGAACATCGACACCCGACCGGGCAAATTGGAGAGAGAGAGGCAATCCGACATAACCGAGCCCAACAATCGCAATCTTCATGGACGGCGACCTTAGCAGCCCACCTGCAAAACCGCAAGACGACGCAACGTCGTTCGATTCAGTGCATCCATTTTTTCAATAAAGACACGATTTCGGACCGATTGAGACCTTGCGCAATCGTCAGCGCCGACTGCCCTTCCTTGTTCGTGAAAGTCACATCCGCACCGCGTTCGAGAATAAGACTGACAAGTTCCGGACTGCCGTTGTCCACAGCCAACATCAGAGGCGTTTCGCCTTCCGAGCTTATCTGGTTCACGTTGGCGCCCAAATCGAGAAGACTTCGGCTCACCTCCACGCGGCCGAGCGTTGCTGAAAAATGCAACGGCGTCAGCCCCTCAGGATCGGCAGCATTGACGTCGGCTTTTTTTGCTGCCAGCAGCCTGACAGAATCCGGCACACCCGAAACGGCCGCCGAGAACACCGCCGTCATCCCTTCGCGATTTCGGATGGTCACATCGGCGCCATTTTCAAGAAGGATCTTCACCGTTTCGGGAACTCCGGTTTCCGCCGCATAAAGAAGCGCACTGTTGCCATCCTTGGCGCAAGCATTGATATCCGCCCCATGCGCAATCAATAGTTTGACACTTTCGGGCCGTCCCGCCGTGCTCGACAACATCAACGCGCTTACTTGATAACTCGTCGTGGCGTTTACCTCGGCGCCATATTGCACCAATTTTTCAGCGCACTCCGTTCGCCCTCTCACGGTGGCCCACATCAGCGCCGTCCAACTCTCCGACGACCTCACATTGACGTTCGCTCCCTGCTTTGCGAAAAAATCCACCAGATCCGCATGGTCGCGCACGGCAGCCCACATGATCGGCGTAAATCCTTTCCAGTCCCGCACCTCGATATTCGCACCCTGCTTCACGAGGGCCTGAACCTCGGCAAGATCCCCCTTTTTGGCCGCCGCAATGAGGGGGTCGTCCCTCGGAGGGGACACAGATGGAATTCCGTAGAGTGACTCCATCGATAAGAGAAGCGCAATCAGGAACCGACAGAGTTCCCGATGGGAAAAGAAGCTCATAAAGGACTTTATCAACGTATCTCCTTACCGGGCAAATTCAAGTGCTTTGCCTTTCATCTGCACAAGCGACAGGCCGCAATCGCCAAATCCCCGCCAGAAGGCTTCCTAGGACCGAATGAAAAACACTCGAAACCGCGCAGGGTACCGCTGTCATGGGTGAAAAATGCTGACGGGCCAAAACAACGGCCAGGCCGGAATTTTGCATTCCCACTTCAATCGAAATGGTTCGATTCACGATCGCCGGATACCCAAACGCTTTGGAGAACGCATACCCCAGCCCGAACCCGCTGGAATGGAGCAAAAAGACGGCCAGCAACATCGCCGCGCCGGATTCCCTCAGCGTGTCGGCACTCTGGCCGATGATGCTGCCGCAAATCAGGGCAATCGTCACCACCGACACCAGCGGCGCCACGGGCAGAGCGGCCCTGACCACTCGGGGAAAAAGATGATGCAGCGCCAGACCAAGGACCACCGGCAACAGCACGACCTGAAGGGTGCTCACAAAAAGTCCCCAGGCATTTACCGGAACCAGGGTGCCTGCCAACCATTTTGTCAGGAGCGGCGTCATAAAAATCGCGCCAAACGTAGAACACATCGTCATCAACACGGAAAGCGCCACGTTCGCGCGAGCCAGATAATTCACGACATTGGAAGCCGTTCCGCACGGACAACACGATACAAGAATCACGCCAACCGCGATGGATGTCGGAAGCGGAACGATCTTTGTGATCGCCCAACCGAGGAAGGGCATCACCATATAGTGAGCTGTAAAACCCACCGCCACGGCGCGCGGCATTTTCGCCACTTTGCGAAAATCGTCCACGCTCAACGTGATCCCCATTCCGAGCATGATTACGGCCAGGCCGGGAACAATATAAGGCGCGAACCACGTCAGCCACGACGGATGAAAAAGCGCCAGGACACCCGCCAGCATGACCCAGATGGGAAACGCGTTCGTGAAAAAACTCAGCGAACGCATCGTGAAATCAGTTGAGCTTCCGCACGGATATCGACATCTGATAACGATGCGTCTCGCCCGGACCGCAACGCCGTGTCTCTCGCCGATTCAACGCATTCGGCCCGTCTGTCCACGGCTCAAGACAAACAAAAGGAGCCTTCGGGGAGGCACTCCAAATCACCCAATAAGGAAAATCTTTTTCGCTCGCCTCGACCGAAACGCGCGCGACAAGTCTGTTCGCATGGTCCTCCATCTCGAGAAATCTGGCGGAAGATTCAGCGATCAGAAGAGAGCCAACCAATTCTTCATCAGCCCGAATCCTTTTCTCCCCAACGGGAGAACCGTTTAACGTATTCCATTGATCGGCAGTCGTCATCTGAACGCCCGCGGGCAATCGAATGGAACATTCGTGTTTTGACCCGGAAGACGCCAGTGGCGCGCGGATGTAGGGATGAAATCCCAAGGCATATGGGAAAGCCTCCTTGCCTGAATTTTCGACGACGACATCCAAAACAAGTCCCCGATCGTCCAAGACATAGCTCCCGTGCAGCCGGAAATCGAAAGGGAAGCTCGTCTTGGCACTGGAGTTTGGAACAAGTTCGGCTTCGACACGATGAGGGCTCAAGCCTGTGACACACCAGCAAAAATTACGCGCAATTCCGTGCGACGGCATCGCCAAGACCTTCTTCTGCCATATCCACGTGTCCGGACCGCTCTCGCTATGGGAAAGGCTTGGCGCGGGAAATAAAACCGGGTTCCCATAGCGACGATCCGCGGGCTCCCGATCCAAACTCGGCGCGTGAATGACGGACACGTCGCGTCCATCCACTTTTTGATCAAACTTGTAGAGTTGCATCCCGAGCTCAGGATAAACCCAAGCCTCTTTGTCTCCATGTTTTAACACCACAAACCGGGAACGCATGCCTTGTTAAAACAGGAACACAACGTCCCTGACAAGAAGCAATATGATTGGAGATGGAAGGTGGATAGACACCATTTGCATTTTCGCGCGAGAATTCGCATCATATTCCGATGAATATCGCGTCCCTGGGCGAATTTGGCTTGATCCGAAAAATTTCTCGCCTCACCGCAAAATCCAAAGACGTGATCCTTGGCATTGGCGATGACACGGCTGCCGTAGTGCCAACATCACTTCGCAACCTTCTCTTGCTCACCTGCGACTCTGTCATCGAGAACATTCATTTCGACACGAAAGCCACCCCCTTCCAGATCGGCCGAAAAGCCATGGCTCGAAATCTCAGTGACATTGCCGCCATGGGCGGAACACCGCGTTATGCGCTTGTTGCTGCAGCTCTTCCTTCCACTCTTTCGGAGAAATCCGCATTGGGTATTTACAAAGGTCTTGAAGCCATCGCCCGAAAATATAAAACCCGCATTATCGGAGGAGACACATCCCGCAGCCGCGCAGGAATTCATCTCAGCGTGACCATCATCGGCGAAGTTCCGCGAAACGAACTCTTGTCACGCAGAGGCGCGCGTGTGGGCGATATTGCCTGCGTCACGGGAACGCTCGGTGGCAGCATTCATGGAAAGCATCTTTTTTTCGAGCCTCTCATCGCCGAAGGCCGTTTCCTGGCACAACGCTTTCATCCGACAAGCATGATGGATGTGAGTGATGGCCTCGCCAGCGACCTCCAACGCCTGAGAGAACAAAGCGGCGTGGGCTTCGAGATCTTCGGCGACATGCTTCCCGTTTCACCCGCTCTCAAATCTCGCAAACTTTCTCGTTCCCATGAAATCGCGCATGCCATGCAGGATGGCGAGGATTACGAATTGCTTTTCACCATTCCAAAACATCGCCTTCCCGCACTTCAAAAAGCATGGAAAAAACGGTTTCGCCTGCCGCTCACGCCCATTGGCGTGGTTCGAAACAAAAGGTTTGGAATTCAGATCCGCACGGCGGGCAAAAAGCGCTCCATTTCTGCTGCGAATGATCACTTCGCATCGATTCAAGATGAAGCAAATCCATAGATGCCATTCCGAAGCTGAGACGCGTCAACTCGCCGCCCATCTCGCTCAAAATTTTCAGGGAGGAGAAATCTTTGCGCTGATCGGTGATCTCGGTGGCGGCAAAACCACGTTCGTCAAAGGCCTCGTCGCGGGACTCGGCGGTTCCTCGACGGTGACAAGTCCGACATTCAACCTCGTTCACCGTTATTCCGGCCGGATCCCGGTGATCCATTATGATCTCTATCGCTTGAAGAAATTCCAGGAAATCGAATCCCTCGACTTGGAAACCGAAATCGAGTCAAAAAACATTCTTGCAATCGAATGGCCTCAACTGGTTCAAGCCATCTTGCCACGATCACGAACCTGGCACGTCGAATTTAAGGAAATCGATGCGGGCCGGGAGATCATCATCGAAAGCCCATCCTAGGCTACTCGGTTCCGATCCTCCCCCCGCAAAAACGCCCGGATATTCTCCACCATTTCATCGAGCAACCGTTTCCGCGCCTCGATGGAAGTCCACGCATTATGGGGCGTGATCATGAAACCTGGTTGTTTCAAGACAAGAAGCGGGTGGCCGGCGGAAGGCGGTTCCTGAGATAAGACATCAAGGCCTGCCCCCGATAAATGTCCCGCCTCCAGGGCGTCTCGCAAGGCCCATTCATCGATGAGGTCGCCGCGTCCTGTGTTTATGAGAAAAACGCCTTTCTTCATCCACGACAGCGACTCCCGGTTTATGAGACGCCTCGTTTCGTCCGTCAAGGGACAGTGCAATGAAACGACATCGCTCATGCTAAAAAGTTCGCGCAGCGAGAGTCTCTGCCAGCCATCTGTTTTCTTGCTGCCAGGCCGCGCCCATGCCCGCACGATCATCCCAAATGCCTCAGCGAGCCTCCCCACCTCGCTTCCAATCCGTCCTGTTCCAACGAGTCCAAGCGATTTTCCACGCAGCTCGAGAACGGGATGATTAAG
>Ga0207037_10093_pt2 | contig 29882 bp, 23 predicted proteins | sample Alteio_BWMinCont_75_FD_153268 | JGI IMG/M metagenome (GOLD analysis project Ga0207037, IMG submission 153268) | Enriched cells from forest soil in Barre Woods Harvard Forest LTER site, Petersham, Massachusetts, United States -... | ecosystem: Environmental > Terrestrial > Soil > Temperate forest >... | reverse complement strand
TTGATGGAAGATGCCGCTTGCGCAATGGCGTCGCGAAAAGTTTTTTGCGCTTCACCGATGGTGACGGCGACGGAAACGGCGAGGCAACGCTGGCCGGCGCAGCCGAAGGCGCTGTCGCTGATGATTTGCTTGGCGAGATCCATGTCGGCGTCGGGAAGAACGACGACGTGATTCTTCGCTCCGCCCTGGCACTGCATGCGCTTACCGCTCGCAGCGGAGCGCACGTAAACGTGCTTGGCTACGGGAGTGGAACCGACAAAACTGATGGCGCGGATTTGCGGATGGTCGCACAAAGCGTTCACAACGGCATGACCACCGTTCACCATGTTGACGACGCCTTTGGGCAAGCCGGTTTTCTCGAGCAGCTCGAAGGCGCGGCGCATGGTCAGCGGAACGCGCTCGGAAGGTTTGAGAATAAAAGTATTGCCGCAGGCGATGGCGTAGGGCAGAAACCAGAACGAAATCATCGCTGGGAAATTGAACGGAGTGATGGCCGCGACGACTCCGAGCGGCTGACGGATTAACATTTCGTCGACGCCGGGAGTGACGTCCTCCAGGTTGTAGCCCTGCATCATCATGGGGATGCCGCAGGCGACTTCGACGTTTTCGATGCCGCGGCGCATTTCGGCTTTGGCCTCGGCGAACGTTTTGCCGTTTTCGATGGTTATGAGTTTGGCGAGTTCGTCGATGTGATCTTCGAGAAGATTTTTTAGCTTGAAGAGATACTGGACGCGTTCTCCGGGAGGAGTGCGGCGCCACGCGGGAAAAGCGTCAGCAGCGGCTTGCACAGCGGCATCGACTTCGGCGGCGGTGGAAAGCGGTGTGCGGGCGATGAGCTCGGCGGTAGCAGGGTTGAGGACGTTGCCAAACTCTGTGGCGGCGGAATTCCGCCACCCGCCTGCTACATAATTCTGCAATTCCGGTGCTTGTGTCGTTGCGGGACTGCTCATACCATGCTCCTTGCGCCTTTTGGGACATTTGGACCGCAGTGTGGGCGCGTGCTGGAAAAAAGTGGATTCGATCTAGTTTACCAAACAACGGTAAGGTTGAGAGTTGAAACCTTTTCTCGGCGGAATCACTGCAATTGTGAAACGCATCATCGAGGGATTATGACGGATCGCGTTCCCTGCCCTACTTGCAAAAAACCGACAGCGCCGGAGTTGCTGCCGGAGGCATTCTGGTATCCGTTTTGGCAGCGCGCGGACGGGGCTTGCCCGGCGTGCGTGCAACAGAATCTTCTCGCGACGCTGCTCAAGGAAGGGGAAGAAGCGTTTCATGCTTCGGCGGGAGCGGCGTGGTCCGTGGACCACAAGGGCGCTTACGCGGCACTGCCGACGCCGCTTCGGTTGCATGCCGACCCGCGTGTACAGGGCCGCGGGACGGTCATTGCGTTCCTGGATTCCGGTTTTTATCCACATCCCGACCTGGTGCAGCCGAAGAACCGGATTCGCGCCTGGGTAGATGCAGGGTCGGCGCGTGTTGAAGCGATGGAATTCGCCGGGGAAGAAACGCCGAAGTGGCCGGGGTGGAACGCGGCGTCAGGCTGGCAGTGGCACGGCATGATGACCAGCACGGTGGCAGCCGGCAACGGATTCCTGAGCCATGGATTGTTTGCGGGACTGGCCAGCGAGGCAAAGGTGATCCTTATTCAGGTGCGCGAAAACGGCGGGCACATTTCCAATGAGTCCATCACGCGCGGGCTGTTGTGGCTGGCGGAACATGCGGAACGGCTGGGCGTCCGCGTGGTAAGCATGTCGGTTAGCGGCGAGGCGGTCGAACCTTTATATGGCAACCGGGTGGACGCGGCTGTCGAGGAACTGGTGAAGCGCGGCATCAGCGTGGTGGCTGCCGCGGGAAATGATGGAGTACGGCGGTTGATTCCTCCGGCGACGGCACCGCTGGCGCTGACGATCGGGGGAAGCGACGATCACAACTCCTTCAGCGATCAAGAAGTGGAAATCTGGCACAGCAATTACGGCGAAGCCAGCAACAGCATGCCGAAACCGGAACTGGTGGCTCCGAGTATCTGGCTGGCCACACCGCTTTTGCCCGGATCGCAAGAGGCACAAAAAGCGGTGGACTTTTTTGCGAGGACGGGAAAAGGCGGCGCGGATTTGGGCGAGCAGATTCAGAAACTGAAATTGATCACTCCGTATTATCAACATTCGGACGGCACGAGCTTTGCGGCGCCGATTGTCGCATCCACGGTGGCATGCATGCTGGAAGCAAATCCTTCGTTGTCGCCGATTCTGATCCGGCAAATTCTTACTTCGACGGCTCACGCGGTTGCTGGAGCGCCGCTTGACCAGCAAGGGGCGGGAGCCGTGCACCCCGGGCGAGCGGTGGCTGCCGCGTATGCGGAACACCACGGCGGGACGAAACTCGTCAACATTACGCCGAGCGTGACGCCCGCGGGAGTTGTTTTCGTGCTGCACGATCATCAGGTGAAGAATCTGCGCGTCCTGGGGAGCTGGAACGATTGGGTGCAACCGGGATTGGCGGCGCGCCAGCGAGAGAATGGCATCTGGATGACCCGGCCGCTGCCGTTAGCGAAAGGCGAGTACAGCTACAAATTTCTGGTGAACGATGGACATTGGATGGACGATCCGGCAAACCCGCACAAAGTTGGAGATGGTCACGGCGGAGTGAACAGTTCTTTCGTAATTTAGCGACGGTGAATTCAGGATCTCAAAAGTCTTCTTTGCGCGAGGACCAACTGACGCGCAGGCGGTTCGCCAGCCAGGCCACGACGGCAAACATTCCTATCCATCCAATGAGGCGCGTGGCGCCGCCGATTTTTTGGTCCTGCGGCAGCAAACCCCATTGCCCGAAGAGAATGTCCCAATCATGATCGCCGGAACCCACCAGCGGCAGAGCTAACGTGCGCGCGTCGGCCATATACGTCCCGATATAAAGAAAATTCTCGAAAAACCAGAAGCCAGCGAATGCGAAGGCGGTAGTCTCGCGGTGAAAAAAGAAATACGCGGCGCAGAGCAGGGGAACAATCAGTTCGCCGAGCGTGCCGCCAAGAATAGTGATGGTATAACCGAACCAACTGAAGAAGAAATGGCCGCCTTCGTGGATGATGAGATTGACGTAGTCGATAAAGAGAAATCCCGATTTATCGGCGAAGGCATAGAGAAGGAAAAGTCCAAAGAATGCCAGCCAGGCTATCCCGCCGATGCGGGAAACCGGCTTCCATTCCTCGAGCTCGAAATTTAACAGTGGCATGAGCGAAGCCCACTTGCACTTTGGAGTTCGTTACTTGCGGACGGCTGCGAGCGCTTCATAAGCCGCACCCATCAGCGGTGCAGTTTCATCCAGCACAACGGAGACGGGAATGTTGCTCAACAGAGTCTCGAATTTCCATTTATCCTTGAAGGCCTTAAAGAACGCGCCATCTTTTATTTTTTCCAAGATCTTAACGGCAATGCCGCCTGCGATGTAGACACCACCGAGCGCCAGCACTTTCAAAGCGAGATTCCCTGCTTCCGCCCCATAAATGCTGGTCCAAAGATCCAGAGTTTCAACGCATACGGGACATTTTTTCGCGAGCCCCAGTTGAGTAATTTCCGGTGCGGGGTCGCTATCGGGATCTTCGAACGAGGCATGTTTGACGGTGGTCGAGAGGAATTCGTGCAAGGTGCGAAAGCCGCGCCCGCTGAGAATCAACTCCCAGCTTACCTGCGGATAGCGACGCCGCATGAAACGCAACAACTCGATCTGCTGCTCGGTGTGCGGGGCGAAGTCCGCGTGGCCGCCTTCGGAAGCCACGACGCGATAACGTGTCCCATCCCAAACCAGAATGGATTGTCCCAAACCAGTGCCTGCGGCAATCAAAGCTCTGGTCCCGCCAGGCTCCGGCTTGCCAGGATTCAGAACGCAGAGTTCGTGCGGGGCCAAATGGCCGATGCTGTGGCCGGTTCCGCCGAGATCGTTCATCAACACGACGTGCTCGACGTTCAGTTCCTTTGCGAGTTGCGCGGCATCCACAATCCACGGCAAATTCGTGGCGCGAACGCGGTTCTCAATCACCGGTCCAGCCACTCCAAAACCGGCTGCGCGGACACGCTGCGATTTCACGTGCGGCGCAGCCTCCCGAGTGAATTCCTTTACGATGAGATCAAACTGAGCGAATTCCTTGCTCGCGAAGCGCTGGCGAAAGACCGGGGTGAGTTTGCCGTCTTTCTCGGAAAACAACGCAAGGTTGCATTTTGTTCCGCCCACGTCGCCTGCAAGGATCACCGGTGCCCCCTGTAAGTGGTCTATTAAATGTTCGAATCTGATCTCGCTTATTGCGGGTTGTGCCATTCTCTGCCGTCGTGTTCGAGCAAAAGCTCGGATTCGCGCGGTCCCCAGCTCCCCGAAGCATATTGCGGCACGGTGGCCGTTCTCGCGGCGCTCCACACATCCAAAATGGGTTCGATAAGCGCCCAAGCGGCTTCCACGTTATCGCCGCGATCGAAAAGCGTGGCGTCTCCGCGCAAGCAATCGTTCACGAGTGTTGAATACGCGCCGCGCGTGGGGTCGCCAAATCCTTCGCGGTAACTGAATCTCATGGTGACGTTGCCGATGCTCATTTCCGTTCCGGGGCGTTTGGCTCCGAAGGAAACGGAAATACCTTCATCGGGCTGAATATTCAGGACCAGCCTGTTGGGCTCGATCTCTTTTTCACGAAATACCATGTGGGGCGCTTTACGGAATTCAATCACGATCTCCGTGCTGCGCTTGGCCAGCCGTTTTCCCGTCCGTATATAAAAAGGAACGCCGGCCCATCTCCAATTGTCGATCAGCAGCCGCGCCGAAACGAAGGTCTCCGTCTTCGACTCCGGATTCACTCCGGATTCCTGGCGATAGCCGGGCATGGGTTTGCCGTTGACTTGCCCCGGCGAATATTGCCCGCGGATCACCGAACCCGCCACCATCTCAAGGTTAAACGGGCGAATCGATTGCAGGACTTTTAATTTCTCGTTGCGCACGGCATTGGCATCGAAGGTGGCCGGCGGTTCCACCGCCACCAGAGAAGTGAGCTGCAACACATGGCTCTGGATCATGTCGCGCAATGCGCCGGTGGTTTCGTAGAAGCCGCCGCGGCGCTCCACACCGAGCGTCTCCGCCGCGGTAATCTGCACGTGGTCAACATAATTGCGGTTCCACAGCGGTTCGAAGATTCCGTTGCCAAAACGGAGCACGAGCAGGTTTTGCACCGTATCTTTCCCCAGGTAATGGTCGATGCGGTATACCTGCTTTTCTTCAAAGACGTTTAGAACAATTTTGTTCAATTCCCTGGCGGTCGCCAAATCCCGCCCAAAGGGCTTCTCCACGATGATGCGCGTCCAGGAATTTGCGGCGCACGGCTTGGCGAGTCCGGCCTGTCCCAACTGCTCGATGATGTCCTTGTACACTTCAGGCGGCGTGGAAAGATAAAACAACCGGTTACCGCAGAGTTTCTTACTTGCTTCAATTTCTGCCAGGCGCTTGGCGAGTTGCTGATAAGCCTCGGGGTTGGCGTATTCGCCGGACTGATAATAAAGGTTGGCGGAAAAATCGCTCCATTGCTTGGGGTCGATGGGGCCGACTTCGGAGATGGTCTTGGCGGCTTCGCCGGTGACACCGCGAAAACTTTCGTCAGTCATGGCGGTGCGCGAAAAGCCCACGATGGCGTATTGCGACCCGAGGGCATGATGAATAGCGAGATCGAACATCGCGGGGATGACTTTGCGCTTGGCGAGGTCTCCAGAAGCTCCGAACAGCACGACCGTGCACGGCTCGGCAACGTTTCCGTAACCACCACCGGAATGATAGGTCTCTGCGGCCATCATGCCCCCTCGGCTCGATTGCGCCGGCGCAGTGGTGCGCCGCGCCTTTGGCAACTATACCTCAACACCATGTTTCCGTAGTTCAGCGCGCAGTTGCTCCGCATTCTGATGGTGAATGGCATGCATGCCCAACCGTTTGGGACTCTCCAGATTGAGCAGGCGGTCGTCAATGAACACGCATTCCTCGGGCGGCTTTTGCGTCACCGCCAAAGCGATGCGAAAAATCGTCTCATCCGGTTTGCGGGCGTGCACGTAACACGAACTAAAAAACATCTTAAAATCGCTTCGCAGGCCAAACGCTTCGATGCGGTACTGATTGAGCTCCAGCGGCTCATTGTTGATGGAGGCCACCAGGTACTTTCCCGAGCGGGCCACCGCTTTTAGTATCGCGCGCGTCTCTGGATACTCTTTCGATTGCGTATACATAAATGCCGTGAACTCTTCGCGGGTGAAAGGACGCGGGCGGTAAAAGAGGGTGCGGTCGAGATATTCGTTCAGAGTGGTGTGGCCGGCATCGAAAGCGGGAAACGAAAGATCGTGGCGGTCCTGAAACTCTTCGTAGTCCAGGTGAAACGCGTTGGCGGCTTCGCGGCGAGAGACGCGGTCCCAGCCGTTCGTCAGAATGACGCCACCAATGTCCCAAAATATCGTTTTAATCTCGGCCACCGGCGCAGTTCCTCCACTTGCTTGGCCGCCGATTGGTGACGGATTCAAGATACGGTCAACACGGCGGACGCAGCATTATCCACCAGTGGCCCTCACTTTTGTGAGGATTTGGCGAATGATTTCGTCAACCTGCAACAAGCTGCGTACTCTGGCTTATGCCGCAGGAGTTGACGGAGGAATTTTGGAAATGGACGCATCCTCAGCGGCTACGGGTTGTAGGAGGGGCTTTGTGTTCTTGTGCGGGGGCATTGACGGGCGCTGATGGGACGACAAAATGGATGCCAGTTATCTGCTGGGCAAAGCCCACGGTGATGGGTCTGGCTTTCGCGGGGTCGGTGGTGCCGGGGTAGAACCATGGCTGAGGAACGACATGTGAAACGTACTCCACGTCCTTGGAGCGTTCCATTAAATCGGCAGGCCAGAGGTAAGTGGCGATGACGTAGGTGCCTGGAAGGAGAGGCCCTATCTGAAAGGCACCAGTGGGGCTCGTTTCGTACTGAGCCCACCGGGAGTTCTCGGTGGCATCGACATGATTGGCGGGCCAGATGCGAATACGGATGGGTTCGAGAAGTTTGCCTCGTGGAGAGGTAGCGACACCGGAAATGCGACCGTCGGGAAGAGCATCGTATGAGGCGTCGCGACACGCATTGGGGGAGACGACGAGCTCCCGAGGGTTAGAGGGTATGATGCCTTCGCTGGTGAGCCAGTAAGCCCCCGATTTTGGAGCCCAATCCACGGCGTATCCAGGTGGAGTGTCGAATTGAATTTGGTAAGTTGCGGGCGACAGCCCGGAGAGGGTAAAGCTGCCTTGCGCGTCCGTTTTAGCTGTGAATCGCTGGCCAACTGGAGAAGCTAGCGTAACGCTTGCGCCGACAGAAGGAGGGCTGGGACCATAAGCGGCAGGAAGGACGAAGGTTCCCGTTACGATGGAGGAAGGCAGGCGATGCAAGCGGCGGAGGTTTTCGATTTCCGCGTCGTCTTTATCATTCGTGCGGCGTGTCTTGCTGCAATGGTTGGTAGCGAGAATGCCGTTGTTGTCGCCCGCGTAGACAAGGTAGCGCTCCCCCTTATGAAAGAAGAGGTCGCCCGGATGATACTCGTACCCACAAGCTCCAAGAGATTTGTTGATCTGGAGGCGTGCGGTTTTCTGGGGCTGACCGCTGAACCACTCTTCCACAGTGAAGATTACCGTGACTTTGTCAGAAAACTGCCAGTATTGGTTGCGGACAGAAATCGATGACCGGAGACTGACGACCTTGAGGAAGTCAAAGTACGAAGGCGTTTCGATGGAGTCCACCACGCCAAGGAAGACAGCGGATTGTGGACCGATGGCTTGACAGGTAGTCGGGCCGGGACCGCGGCACATGCAGGCCGACACGCTGCCGTTGGCGAAGAGCAAGAAGAGGAAAAGTGCCGTAAACCAAAAAACAGGACAAGATTTTTTACGATAGACGAGAACGTGTGGAGGCATCGGTCTCCGTGAGGAGCAGAGCGTGGCTCTCATCTAATTAGACACCGAACTACAATGAAAAGTGGCGGCGGGGCCGTTGCATGTTCGTAACAGGAAACTAGCGACACTTGGGCAAGTGCCGGGTAATTCGTTAATCAGCAATTGGGCATCCGCCAGCGTAAAGACTTATGTCCTGACGGTGGGAGTTTACGGCTTGGTCTGGCCCGAGGGTCGGAGATAGCGTTTGAAGAAGTCGATCGTCTCCTGGTGGATTTGCTCCACCGATGGTGAGATGGGAGCCTGGCCTACCTGCTCGAAATCGTGCCCCGCGTGCATAACCGAAATGAGCTGAATTGGAAGACCTGCGTGCCGGTAGGTCTCGGCCATCCGCACGGATTGATCGAACGGAACCAGGTCATCGTCCTCCCCGTGGACGAGCAGCAGCGGCGGGCCGTTTTGGGAGACGTAAAAGATCGGACTCGCCTTCCGATAAAGCTCCGGCTTTTCCTTCTCCGTGCCGCGAAACAGTTTGACGACCACCTTTCCTGTATGGTGTTGGAACTGCATCGCACCAACGGTAAAATCCGAAACGCCGTAGTACGCGGCTGCAGCTTGAACTTTGCTCGATACACTCTCCCATCCGCCTTGGCCTTCCAGGCCAGCGCTGCGGTCCGCGGTTGCCACCAATTCCGCCAAATGCCCTCCCGCCGAAGCTCCAGCCACTCCGATTCTTTCAGGATCGATACCGTACTTCGATGCATTCGCACGCAAAAACCGGATGGCACACTTGCAATCCTCGATATCCGCTGGAAACGGCGAGTCGCCACTGAGCCGGTAGAAGAGACTGGCCGTCACAAATCCCTGGGCCGCAAGTAATTGCGCTCCTGAGTTTCCGTTCTTATCGCCGCGTTCCCAACCTCCACCGTGAATCCACAATATGGCAGGTGCCAGCGGTGCGATGGAATGCTTCGGAATGAAGATGTCCATCAGGAGTGGTTTTCCCGCACCCGTGCAATATGGAATGTCCGAAATGACGGAAAACGATGGTTCGGGCGATTGCCAGAAAGAGCCCCTGCCGAAGATGAGGCTGACGACGAACAACCATAGACACAAGTTCGGTGGCATCTTTGCCATACCGTAAACCCTAGCAGGCAACTGTTAAAACTGCGTGACGATCTAACCGGTGGACACGCTCCGGCTCAAATTGCGCAAACAGCAATTTGGCTACGCCACTTTCAGAACCACGGTGTTGGCGATGAGGTCGTGGATAGCCCTTCGCTTTGAGTTTGTGAGCATTGTGATGACTTCAAGCAGGAACCACCCAAGGCTGGCGTACGCGAGGACCATTCCCGGCAGACTGTTCTCTTGTTCTGTGCCAGTGACGTACTTATGAGCAACAACAAGATAAATGAAATAGATCAACGAGGAAGTGTTGATAGCGATGTAACCAACATCTCTGAGGAACGCCTGTCTCAACGACGGGATTCGTTCTTCCGAAACATCCATCACTCTGACGTGCATCGCTCTTTTGCCAAGAGTTTGGCCGTAACGAGCGTGCAATAACACGCTATACAACCAATAAGCTGCGTAAGAAACAATGGCCCACGAAATTAGGATTGTCGGACCTCTTGCCGGAGATGACAGATGGCTGTCGAAGAGGCTGATGGGAAGAAAAACAAGCCCGTCTATAAAACCGGCCCAGAATCTTGGTCCGAATGTCTTGTACTTGTCCATGGGTTCGCCATCTTAATCGATAATCCTATCCCCCGGTAGTGCCATCGGATTTCATCATAGTGCCTTGGTAAGTCGGATAGTCGGAAACTGAGTCACTACCAAAATTCCTGTTCGCTAGGATTTTTGCGGGACTTGCAGTAAGGTAAAAACGTACTGTATTGCGAGGATTAAAGAATGGCGAATGAATCTTGTGGTCCAACACCTGCCGCGAATGAACCGGTAAAACCAGGCACCCGCATGGTGCACTGCGTGAAATTCGACAAGGATTTACCCGGGCTGGATCGCGTGCCCTGGAAAGGCGAAATCGGCAAGCGGGTCTACGAAAACATCTCGAAGGATGCCTGGAAGCTGTGGCTGGAACACTCGAAGATGGTGATGAACGAATACCGGCTGAATCCGCTCGATCCCAATTCGCAGAAGATTATGGAAGAGCAGATGGAGCAGTTTTTTTTCGGCGAAGGGGCAAAACTTCCCGAGGGTTATGTCGCTCCGAAAGCCAAGGGTTAATCTCCAGTTCCCTGTACGCGTCCTGTTACGGGATGTTCCACCGGTAAACGCTGCGTGATCGTGAATTTTAATTTGTGGTGGGCTTGCCGGAACGACCATTCCACTTCCGCGGGAGTTCCTCCTCGCGCGAAAAGAAATCCCAGATAACTTGAACCTTCTGGCCATGCGGCGATGTAGTCGTGGAGGCGCGCCGTAATCATGAGCTCCGTGATTCCCGGCGTCGCCAGTGCCGATGCTTCTCCTTCCACTTTTTCGAAGATTCCGCCGCGGGGCACCGGGATCATCATCACTCCGGAAGCGGCCGGCTCGCGTAGCAATTCGCTGCCCTGCATCTCCTGCGCATGGCGCAAGAGCAACTCCTCGAGGCTGGTGTACTCGCCTTGCGCCGTTGGGCCGAATCGTAACGCGCGCGCGCAAAGGCCTCCGATGGGCCGAGGCGCAATTTCGAGCGGCCATACACCATTTTCGTTTACGCGAAATTCCGCGTGTACCGGACCGTGGGAAAGTCCAATCGCGCGAGCCGCGTCTTGCATACATTGCTCGATGGCGCGCTGTTGCGATTCCGGCAGGCGCGTCGGCGTCACGTAGATGGTCTCTTCAAAAAAAGGTCCTTCGAGCGGATCGGGTTTATCGAAAATGGCGAGAATGCGCAGCACACCATCCGTTAACAAACCTTCGACAGCTACTTCCCTTCCCGGAAGGTACCCCTCGACGATCATTTGGTCGAGATTTGACTCGCGCGTGGCTTGAATTTCCGCCGATTCCAGCAGCCGTCGAATCCGCGCCGCCGCCGCGAGGAATTCCTCACGATTGTTCGCTCGCACTACTCCTTGACTCGCCGAAAGCGACAACGGTTTCAAGACGCACGGGTAAGTGATTCCAAGAAGCGCGGGCTCTGGTTGCGGGTGCAATGCCACTTTGCGAAACCACGGCACGCTCAGGCCCGCGTCGCGAAACACCTCGCGCATCCGCAGCTTGCTCCGACAAGCCTCCACGGCGGCCGGATGATTGTAGGAGATGCCCATCCCCCGCGCGGCGTAGGCTGCTGCCACTGCCGGTCGGTCACCCAGCGCGAGGATTCCATCCACGCGCTCGCCTGACATTTTCTCCATCACCGCAAGAGCGGCGGCCTCGGGAGTCTCGAAATGCACGGGAATCGCGCGGTCGCCCCAAGGATCGTCCAGCTGGTGGCAGCGATCTGTCACATAGAAAAGCTCGACGCCCAGGTTACGAGCCACTTCTTCAAAGCTGCGTGTTTGGTAGCCCAGCTTCGCTGTGAAAAGCAGCAGGCGTTTTGTTTGCGCATTCATCTCTTTGTGATTTTCTCTGGCGCGGTCATACAAAACCATCGGCGGTGGCCACCGCCTGTTCAGTTTTCTTGGCTGCGCCGCCAATCGAAACCAACTGCGCTTGCGTTGGTTCCGCGCAGCAATACCAAGGCTCGCTGAGAAACGGCACGGGGACAGCCGCTTCTGGCAGCGGCGCCAGAGCCGGCGCAATCATTCCGGCGGCAGCGTGGGCCGCTTTCCAGATTAGTTCGAACGCCGCCGCGCGCGAATCTTTCCTGCGATCCGATGCTGCCGCAATCGCCTGGACTTCGTCGCTTAATGCATCGAGCCGCGCGTCGGTGTGCTTCCAGGGATAGACGAGCGCCTGCCCATCAAACGGGCCGACCATACCGCGCACATCGTCCAAATGTAAGAGATAGGAACCTTCGGGGATCAGCAGCCGGATGCCGAGCTGGATGGGCGCAAGGTTTTCCACCAGCGCTTCCCCATGCAGCACGCGCAGCAGATCCAGATAGCTGTCCATGGTGGTCCAAGGGGAGAACGGTACGAAAGTGGGATGCAGGGTCATGCCAAGTTGCCGAAACATTTTCACCACGTGCAGAAAATCCACGCGCGTGTGCCCTTTGTCGAGCCTGGCAAGCACGGCGTCATCAATGGATTCCACGGCGCTGATCACAAACAAGCAACCGGTGTCTTTCAGTTTGGGCAGATGCTCTTCGTATTTTCGCAAATGCTCGATCTTGATGGTCGCGTCATAGCTGACGTCCGGAAACTCGCGATGAAACTCGTCCACGATCTCCAGCGCGTGCCGTATCCCGTTGAAAAAGTCCGGATCGCCAAACGAAATGTGCTGAGCGCCCGCAGCCACCTGGCGGCGAATATCCTCCATGACCACTTCTCTGCTCACGATGCGAAACACGCCTTTGTATACGGGGACAATCGGACAATGGCGGCACAAATGCTTGCACCCACGGCTCGCCTCCGTGGAACCGACCACGCGATATCCACCGCCGGGCATTACCAGGTTGGCGTAATCTTTGAGCGGAGGAAATCCCGAGCGATCCGGAATCTGAAACGTAAGGCGTTCCAGAGAAACGAGCGGTTCCGGTTGCGCTCCCGCACTCGCGCGATTGTTCGCACCGAGCCGTTCGGCAAGATGTACCAGCCCGCTTTCGAACTCTCCGCCGAGTATCGTCTCGACTCCCAGCGAACGCAGATACTCCACATTCATCGGCGCGTACAATCCGAAGCAGCACAAATGCGCTTGCGGATTCTCCTCGTGCAACGATGGAATCAATTGCGCGGCCAAACGCGTCGCCGTATGCATCGGCAAGTACAAACCAATCAAATGGGCATCGCGAACTGCCGCGTCATCCAACGACTGTCGCGTCAAATCAAAACAAACCACGGCATGGCCGCGCTTCCGCAGCCATGCCGCCGGCGACGCCAAGCCAAACGGCTGCCGCCCCAGTTCATAGGTCGAAATCAATACGATGTTCATGCTGCACCAGTATAGCCGTCCTCCACGCACAATCGTTTTCGGTTATCATAGAGGGCTGACCACCGCGAAAGGACGGCGAGAATGGCCATCTCCGCAGGAAATTCTTTCGGCACGCGCGACAAACTAGGCGTAGGCGCCCAAACCTTTGAAATTCACCGCCTTGAAGCGCTCGAAAAACAGGGCTTGTGCAATCTCGCGAAGTTGCCTTTTTCCCTGCGCATTCTTCTCGAAAACCTGCTGCGTTGCGAAGATGCGCGCACTGTCCGCCCCGATGACATTCGCGCCCTGGCAAGCTGGAAGCCGGGTGCGCCCGAAAAAGAAATCGCCTTCATGCCCGCCCGCGTGCTGCTGCAGGACTTTACGGGCGTCCCCGCCGTCGTGGACTTCGCCACCATGCGCGAAGCGATGAAGCGTATGGGCGGCAATCCCAAGCGCATCAATCCGATCTTTCCGGCCGAGTTGGTCATCGACCATTCCGTGCAAGTGGATCATTTCGGCAGCGTGAATTCCTTTGGCTTGAACGCAGAACTGGAATTTCAGCGCAATGTCGAACGCTACGCTTTTCTCCGCTGGGGGCAAACCGCGTTTCAGAATTTCAAAGTCGTTCCGCCGGACACCGGCATCTGCCACCAGGTCAATCTCGAGTATTTGGCACGCGTCGTTTGTGCCGTGCCTTCCGGAAATAAACTGGAGGCTTATCCCGACTCGGTGGTCGGCACCGATTCGCACACCACCATGGTGAACGCTCTCGGCGTTTTCGGCTGGGGCGTTGGCGGTATCGAAGCAGAAGCGGCCATGCTTGGCCAGCCTTCTTCGATGCTCATCCCGGAAGTCGTCGGCTTCCGTCTCCACGGACGTTTGCGTGCGGGCGCGACGGCGACTGATCTGGTCCTCACCGTAACGGAAATGCTTCGCAAGAAAGGGGTCGTCGGCAAATTTGTTGAATTCTACGGTTCCGGGCTTTCCAGCTTGAGCGTCCCGGACCGTGCCACGATTGCCAACATGGCCCCCGAGTACGGCGCGACCATGGGTTTCTTCCCCGTTGATTCAGAAACGCTGGCGTATCTTCAGTTCACGGCGCGTTCTCACGAACAGATCGCCCTTGTCGAAGCCTACTGCAAAGAGCAAATGCTTTTTCGCAATGACGAAACTCCCGCGCCTGCTTTCAACGACACTTTGGAATTGGATCTCGATAGCGTCGAGCCCACCATGGCCGGCCCCAAGCGCCCGCAGGACCGCGTCCCACTGCGCAATGCAAAATCGTCCTTCACCAAAGTTGTGGAAGGGACGCCGGACAAACACGTCGCCGTGCGAAATAACGGCGATTCCTTCGATCTTTCCAGCGGAGCGGTAGTGATCGCCGCCATCACCAGTTGCACCAACACCTCGAATCCTTCGCTTATGCTCGGTGCTGGGCTGCTTGCGAAAAAAGCGGTGGAGCGCGGCCTCAATATCAAGCCATGGGTCAAGACCAGTCTCGCTCCCGGCTCGAAAGTCGTTACCGACTATCTTCTCGCCGCTGGCCTTACCCAATATCTCGACAAGCTGAAATTTAATCTCGTCGGCTACGGATGCACCACCTGCATCGGCAATAGCGGGCCTCTACCCGAAGCCATCGGAGCGGCTATCAAGGACAATAATTTGGTTGCGGTAGCCGTGCTCAGCGGCAACCGCAATTTCGAGGGGCGCATTCATCCTTTGGTTCGCGCGAACTACCTGGCGTCGCCTCCGCTCGTCGTAGCTTACGCACTTGCCGGACGCATGGACCTCGATCTCACTACCGAACCACTGGGCACGGACACCGCGGGCAAACCGGTTTTCCTCCGCGACATCTGGCCCACGCCGCAGGAAATCGAATCCACCGTGCGCGCTTCCGTGACCTCCGAGATGTATCGCAACGGCTACGCAAGTGTCTTCGAAGGCGACTCCCACTGGAAGTCCATGCCTGTGCCCGAGGGCGACCTTTATCAGTGGGATCCCAAATCCACTTACATCAAGCTACCGCCTTATTTCGACAACATGCCGAAGACTCCTGCCGCGCTTGCCGATATTCACGGTGCGCGCGTCCTGGCTATTCTCGGCGATAGCGTTACCACCGACCACATTTCGCCGGCCGGTTCCATCCAGCCAGATTCCGCCGCCGGAAAGTATCTCATTGCCAACGGCGTTAGGCCTCTCGATTTCAACTCTTATGGCGCACGGCGCGGCAATCATGAAGTGATGATGCGCGGGACTTTTGCGAATATTCGTCTGCGCAATCAACTCGCTCCCGGCACTGAAGGCAGTTGGACGCTGTACTTGCCCGACGGCGAAAAAATGTGGATTTACGACGCGGCTGTAAAGTATCGCGAAGCGGGCGTGCCGCTGGTGATTATCGCCGGCAAGGAATATGGCTCCGGGTCATCCCGCGACTGGGCTGCCAAGGGAACGCGTCTACTCGGTGTGCGCGCGGTCATCGCTGAAAGTTACGAGCGCATCCACCGCAGTAACCTGATCGGCATGGGCGTCCTACCGCTCGAATTCAAACCGGGCGAAAACCGCGAATCGCTCGGGCTGACCGGCCATGAAGTCTTCGAAACCGAAGGCGTTTCCGCTCTTTCACCAAAAAAAGAAATCACCGTGCGCGTCAAATCTCACGACGGGAAAGAAAAAACTTTCATGGCTATCGCGCGCGCCGACACTCCCGAAGAAGTCGCCTACTACCATCACGGCGGCATCCTGCAATACGTCCTCCGCCAAATGCTATAGCTCGACCTGGTTCCAAATGCATTCGCCGAGGGTTTCATCATGAGCCTGGCAAGCATCTCTGCCAATCCGCGCTTGCCTGGTTGTCAGCTGGAACGGCTTTTCAGTCCGGGCTTCTTCGACTCACAACCATCCGCGCGCTTTGAAATCCTTCGCGCCTAAGTTCAAGGCATCCTCAATCGCCGCAATCAATTCCGCATCCAGCTTCTTGACATAGAAGCACGTCTTCCCCTTCAGCAACTTCATCAACGCGGGTGAAAGTTTCTTCTTGAGCGGAGCATTCATGTACATCGGCATATAGTAAAAACCGACATACCCCTTTTGCAGAATAATGCTGGCCATTGCGACGTTCACCGGCTTGCCGCCATACGATCCTGGAATCGCAACCGCCTCCGGAGTCTTGAGGTGCAGGTCCTTCTTGGCGCGAATTTCCCCGGCGCATATCTTGAACGGCGGCGCATACCGGGAAAGAAGGTCGTGAAGCCGCTGATAGACGTCCTCGAGCGATTCCGCTTTTGCTTTTGTCTGAGCCTTTGCCTTTGCTGGGGCAACCATGTCAGTTATCCTTCAAATTTCACGCTAGATTTTGAATACGGAGACGAATGCCGTATCAGTGATTGCCCGCCGCTAGAAATTGTCCGATTTTCTCATTCAAAAATTTCCCGTCAGCCACGCTGCCTCCCGCGCCGGCGGTGTGTCCCCACAGCGACGGAATGGGCACCAGTGAAACTCCGGGGATGAAGGCCGACTCGTATTTCGCGTCGCCAAGCGGAAAGTACAGATCGGTTTCCGACGGCATGTAGAGTAGCGGAACTTTGATCGAGCGAAGCGCTTTCTCAACGTCGCCGCCGAACCCCGGCGTGGTTCCCACGTCGTGTTTCTCCCAGGTACGCATTTGCAGAATTAGATCGTTGGCGTCGGCACCCGGGATAAAATTCGTGCGGAGATCATGTACGAAGCTTTCAAACGTGGTGCCGGGCTTCGCACCCTCGCGCCACAATTCCCGCCGCCACCATTCCTGCGAAAAGAGCCAGCCTGTCCAGACCATGGCGAAGGCTTCTATCCCCTTCGTCGGCGGTGCGGTGTAATCGCCGTCCTTAAACGCTGCGTCGGTGGTGAGGGCGGCGATCTGCCCTTCGAGGCGCACAATGCCGTGTGGATAATTTTTCGCCGTTCCGGCGGTCGCAACAATGCGGCCGGCAAACGTTGGATAACTTACCGCCCATTGAAACGCTTGCTCCGCACCCATCGAAAATCCAATGATCGCGCGAACGTGGGTGATCTTAAGCTCTTCCGTAAGCAGCCGATGCACTGCATCCACGTTGTCGCGAATCGTGGTCACTGGAAAGCGTGGCCCGTGAAAAGGCTCCGGCGTATTGCTCGGTGAAGACGAATGCCCGCTGCCGAACAGTTCCGTCGCCACGATAAACAGTTTCGCGGGATCGAGAGCCTTATCCGCCCCGATCAACCACTCGTAGCCATGAAAGTCCGCCAGATAATGCGACGGAACAAGCACCGCATTGTCCTTGGCCTCATTCAAATGCCCATACGTTCCATAGACAACGAGAGCACGCGGTAACGTGACTCCGCTCTCGGTCTTCAAATTCGTAATCACGAACTCATGCCGTTCGCTCTTCGGTTCCTCCGGCTTTGGAGCCTCCTGGGCAAAAAGCGGTTGCACCATCAAAAGCAGCCAAATAAGTTTTTTCATATCTGAAATATTCCCGTCTTGTGAACGTTCCCGAGCATGGCGAGTTTCACGCTCTTTATATCTCAAACGGGCAAAATCGCCTATGCCAGGCGTGCGGCTTCGGATTGGGCAGGACGGGAATCGGTACTACTCTTCGCTGGGTACTACTCTTGGCGAAGAGCTGTGACAGGGTCAATGCGGCTGGCGCGGAGAGCAGGCAGAAAGCTCGCGAGCAGTGCGGCAAACACCAGAACGGGGATCGTGACCGCGAACGCTGACAACGGAGCAAACTGCACTCCTTCAACCGTGCGTTGCAAAACGCGTGCCGCTGCCAACGCAGCAACACTGCCGACGCCCACGCCAAGCAAAACCATCCCAAGGCTGTGCCGAAGAACGAGCCACATTACCTGATGCCTGCTTGCTCCCATGGCTACCCGCACCCCAATCTCCGGCACGCGTTGGTTTGTCAAATAAGCCAGGACACCGTAGATCCCGATAGACGCGAGCAGTAGCGCCAGTCCCGCGAATATGCCGAACAATAAGAGCAAAAAACGCTGCGGCGCCAATGAATCCTGCACCAGGTTTTCCATGGTGTGGACTTCATAGATCACTTGATCGCCCGTACTTCCGCGCAGTTCGCGATGCAACGAGGATTCCACGCTCGAAGGCTCAACATCGGTGCGGACCACGATCGACATGAGTTCAGACCATCGGCGCGTGAAACCATCGGGCAGTTGCGCGAACGGGTAGTAAAACTGCGCGCGCACTCTGGCTTGATCATCACCCGCCAGTCCCCATTGCCGCACATGACCCACCACGCCGACAATCTCAAACGAACTCGAAGGCGCTGCGCCCGCATTCGGAAATCCGCCAACCAGACTTTCGATCCATAGCTTCTTGCCGACCACGTCCTGCCTTCCGAAAGCTTCCTGCGCCAGAACTTCGTCGATGACAATCACGGGCGCGCTACCCTGGCGATCATGGTCGTCGAAGAACCGTCCACTTCGCAGCGCAATGCCCATCACACGAAGGTAGTCGGGCGACACGCTTGCAGCCAAAGCCAGCGGTTGTTTGTCTTCCGGCGGAACGTCGGCGCTGGGCCAGTAACCGATCTGGTTGTTCCCTTCGCGCATGGGAACGGTATCGACCATGGCGATCGCCCGCACTCCTGGAACGCTGCGTCCGCGATCCAACACCTCTTTCCATGCGGCTCGAATCTGTTCAGGCTTCTCCAGCACAGAAGGGGAAAGCGCCATCCTCGCGGCGAACACGTTGTGCATATCAATGCCGGTGTCCAGCGCCGTAAGACGAAGCAGCGTGCGCCCCAGCATTCCCGCTGCGACTAGCAGAACGATCGCGATGGCAATCTCCGAGATGACAAATCCACGATGGAGCTGCCGCGAACCACCCACGACAGTGCGTGATCCGGAACGGAGAATCGCATCGACATTTCGAAAGGGAGCGCGAATCGCCGGCGCCAATCCAAACAGAAAGCCGCATAAAAACGAAACTGCCAAGCCAAACACAAGCACCCGCCAATCAAGATGAACTTCCTCCGCTCGCGGTAAAGCCCCAGGCCAGAAAGCCACGAACGGACGAAACGCGATGGCCGCCAGCAAAATGCCAAGCACCCCGCCAGCTAGCCCCAGCACCGCGCTTTCCGTTAGACATTGCCTCACCAGTCGCCCGCGGCTCGCTCCCAGCGCTACGCGCATGCCAAGTTCACGCCCGCGAGAAATCGCGCGCGCCAGCAACAAACTTGCCAGGTTGGCGCAAGCGATCAGCAGCACGAGACTTACTGCACCCAGAAGCAGCCACAGCGTCGACCGCACGCTCCTGACATTGGGGCGAAGTGGGTCAACTACAAAAGAACGACCCGCATTCGTGTCTCGATATTGTTCCGCCAGATGGAGTCCGATCAGCTCCAGCTCCGCGCGTACCTGCGCCAGCGTCGACGCGGGCCGCAGCCTGGCCTCCACCAGTACGGGGTGCGACCTCCGAACGCGCATGTAGGTTTGCGTGTTTTGGCCAATCGGCGTAAATACATCTCCTTCTTCCCCAAGGGTGCGAAAACCTGCGGGCGCAATCCCGACGATCGTGTAACGATGCTGGTCCATAACCAGTGACTTGCCGATCGTTTTTCCATCTCCAGCAAACCGGCGTTGCCAATAACTGTAAGAAAGAATGACAACGGGAGTGGCCCCGGGTTGGTCTTCCTCCGGCAGGAAGCTGCGTCCTTGCAACAGAGGAATTCCGAGTACGGAGAACAAGTTTGAAGAGATTTCGCGGCGATCCACATACTCTGGTTCTCCGGGATCGCTCACTGTAGTTGGGTTGAAGCTGAAACCCGCCAAATCAAGCGAGCGGCTCAGCCGCTGAAAATCGAGAAAGTCCAGATAAGAGAGATTTTGTTCGCCATATACTTCTGCGTTCCAGGTATCCGTATGGCCATGCACAGCCACAAGCCTATTGGGATCTGGATAGGGCAACGGCCTCAAAAGTACGCCGTTGATAACCGTGAACATCGCGGTGGTTGCGCCAATACCCAGGGCAAGCGTCAGGACGGCCATCGCTGCAAAACCGGCTTGCTTGCGCATCGTGCGCATGGCGTAGCGCAAATCCTGCCAAAAGTCCTCCAACCAACGCGTACCGCGGGCGTCGCGGCACTCTTCCTTTACCTGCTCCGGCCCCCCGAGACCGAGTCTGGCCCGGCGTCGCGCTTCCGCCGGATCCAGGCCATTGGCAATCAATTGAGCCGTGTGCTGCTCCAAATGGAAGCGCAGCTCTTTTTCCAGTTGATCTTCCATTGTTTTCCGGCGCAACAAGCGATGCCACCAGTTCACGGCGCATCTCCATTGGAGATTTTGAGGATGAGCCCAATGGCTTCCGTCAGTCGCTGCCAGTCCGCGGCTTCCGTTTCGAGCTGCGCGCGGCCTTTCTTCGTCAGGCGGTAGAATTTGGCCTCACGCCCGGTGTCGGTTTCTTCCCACTCGGCAGCGAGAATCCCCCGGTTTTCAAGACGGTGTAGCGCCGGGTAAAGGGAGCCTTGCGGAACCTGGACCACGTGTTGAGACACTTGTTCCAGGCGTTGCGCGATGGCATAGCCGTGAACGGGCCCCAATGCCACGACTTTCAGTATCAGCAAGTCCAGAGTCCCTTGCGGCAGATCGGATTTCGTTGTCATTGGCACGCCTCGTGCTTCTGCATATTAGACAGCATCACGTGTAGAAGGTCAAGGTATGGGTCATATTGGCGGCCGAATCTCTCTCCTTGACAGCTTAGGAGAGTGTGTTGTACCTTCCTAATCTTCTTAGGAGGGCACTTGACCGCTCAAGCCCAGATTCTCCCCGGCAATCTCGATCTCCTTATTTTGAAAGCCGTCTCGCTCGGCCCTCTCCATGGCTACGGCATTCTTCTCCGCATCGAGCAGATTTCTCGCGGCGCCCTGCTCATAGAGCAGGGCGCGCTCTATCCCGCGTTGTTCCGTCTGGTGCGCCAGGGCCTTCTCAAGCCCAGTTGGGGCACTTCCGACAACAATCGCCGCGCCAAGTTCTACGAGCTCACCGCCGAAGGCCGCAAGCGTTTGCGCCAGGAAGCCGCCGACTGGAATCGTCTCGCCGCCGCCATCGCTTCGGCTCTCGGGGCGCAGCCGGAGGAAGTATGAGATTCTTCGCTGGATTCCGCTCTCTCGTCTCCGCGCTTTTCCATCGCTCCGGCGTCGAAGCCGACATGGATGAAGAGCTGCGCACCCACATTCAGAACCGCGCTCACGACTTGAAGCGCTCGGGTATGCCCCGCGCCGAAGCCGAACGCGTCGCGCGCATCGAATTCGGAGGCCAGGAACGTTTCAAGGAAGAAATTCGCGAAGCACTCGGTACTCGCTTCCTGGATACTCTTCTGCAAGACCTGCATTTCGCATTTCGCATGCTCCGCAACTCTCCGGGCTTCACCATTGTTGCAGTCCTCACCCTGGCTCTGGGCATCGGGGCCAATACCGCCATTTTCAGCTACGTGGACGCGTGGGTCATCAAACCACTTCCGTTTCCGCAAGCCGACCGCCTTATGGTGTTTGTCTCGCACGATACAAAAAAGGGCTGGACCGGTACGGACATTACCTCAGCCGACCTGCTCGATTTTCAACAGCACAACACGTCGTTCGAGCAAACCGCTGCATGGGCAAGCTGGAATTTCAATCTCACTGGCGACGGCCCTCCCGCGTTCGTCTCCGGTGGACGGATAAGCTGGAACTTTTTCGAAACGCTTGGCGTTAAGCCCATCGCCGGGCGGACTTTCGTCCAGGACGATGACAAGTCCGGTGCCCCGCGCGTGGCCATCCTTAACGAAGGACTGTGGAAGAGCCGCTACGCGGGCGATCCAAAGATCATCGGACGAACCATTCGCATCGACGACGAATCGTTCACCGTGGTGGGCGTGATGCCAGGAAAATTTCAGTTTTCCCTGATGGGCATTGCCAATCTGTGGACACCCCTGGCACTGACCGACAAGGAACGCGACGATCGCAATAGTTCCTGGTTGTCCGCTTTTGGCAGACTGAAGCCGGGAGTCACCCCGACGCAAGCAGGCGCCGATTGCGCGGCAAGTTTTGCGCGCCTGGAAAAACAATATCCGAAGACCAACACGAATCTGACCTTGCTGGTCAGTTCCATGATCGAGGAAGTTGGCAAAAACGAAGGCGCGCCCCAGGTCTTGATGTGCTTCTGGATTGTGGGTCTGATTCTGTTGATTGCTTGCGCCAACGTGGCGAATCTGATGCTGGCGCGAGCTTCGCGCCGGGCAAAAGAGTTTGCGCTTCGCGGTGCGCTCGGCGCCTCGCGGGGACGCCTGGTGCGGCAACTTCTGTCGGAATCGCTGCTGCTATTCTTCCTGGGCGCTGTAGCGGGGACGCTCTTTGGCAAATGGGGCATGACCTGGATCCAGTCGGCGATTCCTGATCGCATTCGCGGCTACCTCGTGAACTATGGCGAAGCCAATCTGGATTTCAGAACGCTGGCCTTCACGATGGGAGTCGCGCTGCTTTGCGGCCTGGTCTTTGGCCTCGCACCGGCATTCGAGAGTTCGCGGCTTGACTTGAACGGCCCGCTCAAGGAAGCGTCTGGGCAGGCCTCGGGCGGCAAACGCAGCACGCGGCTGCGGCGGATTTTCGTCAGCGCGGAAATTGCGCTGGCCGTCGTCGTGCTCATCTCCACCACCTTACTCGTGCGCAGCTTCATCATTTCCGTGGGCGCCAGCCCGGGATTTACTCCGGCGAACCTGATGGTCGCGGCGCTGGAACTGCCCAAAACCAGGTATGCGGAGTCCGCGCACATGCGCAATTTCAGCGACGATGTCCTGGCGCGCCTTCGCACGCTGCCCCAGGTGGTCTCGGTCGGCGCGGCGAGTTCCGTACCCTTTGGCGGCTTCGGCCAGGTCGTTTTGATCGAAGCAGTTGGAAAGCCGGCGCCCCGCCCAGGAGAACAGCTTGGCGCGCGTCTTACCGCCGCTTCCGCCGACTATTTTTCCACCATGCAAATTCCCCTGATAAAGGGCCGCACATTCACTTCCTCTGATGCTTCGGGCGATTCGCCTTCCGCAATGATTAACCAAACACTTGCGAGACAATTCTGGCCCAACGAAAACCCCGTTGGACAAAAAATAAAATTTGGCGAGCAACAAACGGTCTGCACCATCGTGGGCGTTGTAGCGGACGTCAAAGTCAACCAATTGCGCCAGCGCCCCGAGCGGCAAATGTACGTCCCCTTCACGCAATTTCCTTCTACCTTGCTCGGATTCGTGGTGCGGACCACCGGCAATCCTGTCGCTATGCCCACGGCAATCCGCAATGAAATATGGGCGGTGGACCGCGATCAACCGGTTTCGGCGGTAGAGCCGATGGAAACCTTGATCGTGGTGAAGGACACCCCTAATCGTGTCCTTACCAAAATGATGGTTTTCTTCGGCTTGTTGGCAACTTTCCTGGGAGCCATCGGAATTTATGGCGTGATGTCGTTTCTGGTCTCCCAGCGAACCCATGAAATCGGCATTCGCGTAGCGCTGGGAGCAAGTCCGCTTCAGGTCATGCGCATGATCATGGACCAGGGACTAAAGCTGGCGATGATTGGTGTGCTCTTAGGGGTGCTCGCGGCGCTGGGTGTCACGCGATCGCTTGCTTTCATGCTTTATGGCGTCAATCCCAGAGATCCGGCGACATTTATCGGTGTGACGGTTCTGTTTGCCTTTGTTGCCGTAGCGGCAGGCTACCTGCCGGCGCGGAGGGCCATGCGCGTGGATCCTATCGTCGCGCTCCGCAACGAATAGTGAACTATCGAGGAGACAGCGCGGGATACAGCCATGCTCAATGATCTGCTCTTTCGACTACGTTCCATCTTTCGTCGCAATTCCGTCGAGCGAGAGATGGACGAAGAACTTCGCGCGCACATCCAAGACCGCGCCAACGATCTTCACCGTTCCGGCCTGCCGCGCGCCGCAGCCGAGCGCCATGCCCGCATCGAGTTCGGCGGCCCCGAACGCTTCAAGGAAGAATGTCGCGAAGCCTTGGGTTCGCAATTGCTCGATGCCCTCTGGCAAGACTTTCGTTTCGGCCTGCGCATGCTCAGCAAGTCACCAGGGTTTACCATCGTTGCGGTTCTGACGCTCGCGCTCGGTATTGGCGCGAATACTGCTGTCTTTAGCGTCGTCAATCAAGTGATCCTCCATCCTTTGCCGTATGCGCACCCGGAAAACCTGGTCCTCGTTTTCGAAAACATTCCTATGCTTGGCGGTTCTCTTCCTATGCCTCCGGTGGATATTCAAGAAATTCAAACCAGGACCGCCGTATTCGAGAGCAGCGCGAGTTTTGAAACTGTCGATGTGGATCTGAGCGGCTTCAATTTATTGGAAAGGGCGCCTGCCGCGCGAATTTCCCCCAATACTTTCTCTCTTCTGGGCGCTGCTCCAATCATGGGTCGTACTTTTGCCGAAACAGAAGATCATCTCGCGCAGCCCGTAGTCGTTCTGAGCTATGCGTTGTGGCAAACCGGTTTCGGCGGAAGCCCAAACGTCATGGGCAAGACACTCCTCATCGATCGCAAACCATACAGCGTCATCGGAGTGATGCCGCGGCAATTTGTGTTCCCTCCGCCAATGCCGGATGAACCCGAAACTCCTCAGCTTTGGATCCCGATGTCCTTCACGCGTACCGAACTCTCCGGCCGGGACTGGTACGATTTCAACCTCATTGGCCGCCTCAAACCTGGAGTCTCTCCGTTACAAGCGCAAGCCGGCATCAGCACGATTTGCGACGAAATGTATTCCTGGATGGCCAAGCAGCGCGCCAGTCTGCGGGTCAGTGCCAGGGTGCTGCCTTTGCAGGGCGCGGTCGTCAAAAACGCAAAAAATTTGTTGCTGTTGCTGCTCGCTGCGACCTTCCTTGTTCTCATGATTGCATGCGCGAACATCGCGAGCCTTCTGCTGGCGCGCTCTTCTGGCCGCAGGAGGGAGATTGCCGTGCGCCTGGCCTTGGGCACTACGCGAACGCGATTGGTCCGCATGTTGTTTGTGGAACACATGTCTCTCGCCGTGATCGGCGGGATGGCTGGCTTGTGGCTTGCGACCTTGGGCGTAAGCGCCTTCGTTGGCATACTACCGGCCACGATTCCGCAGGTTGGACTCATTCATGCCGACGCGCGCGTTATCGTCTTTGCGGTCCTGCTTTCGGGCCTTACGGGCTTGCTCTTCGGTATCTTTCCGGCTCTGGCGATGAGCCGGGTCAACACCTCGGAAGCTCTGAAAGATGCTGGGCGTGGCCATTCATCGTCTGGTTTCTGGAGCATCGCTCGCGGAGCAATTGTGATTTCACAGGTGGCGCTTGCTCTGGTTCTCCTGATGGGCGGCAGTCTGGTGCTGCGTAGTTTCGTCCGCCTGCAACATACGCAGCCTGGTTTTCAGCCACAGAACGTGTTAACGATGTCCATCACTCTTCCCAAGACTCAGTACACTACCGGTACGCTCATTTCGTCTTTCTACCAGGAATTGCTGGCTCGCATGTCCACGCTAGCCAATGTCCAAAATGTTGCCATGGCGACGGATATCCCTTTGCACGGTACTTGGAGACGGATCTTCGAAGTGGAAGGCCATCCACTTCCTCCAAACTCGAGTTTGCAATTGATTTCCACGACGGCTGTGCTTGGCAATTATTTTGAGACGTTGGGTATTCCCCTGAAGGCCGGACGCACTTTTGATTCACGGGATGGATCGGCAACCCTTCCGGTCGTCATCATCAGTGAGGGAATGGCGAAGATGTATTGGCCTGGAGAAAACCCCGTTGGGAAACGCATGCGGTACAGTTCAACGCTTCCCTGGCTGACGATTGTGGGAGTGGTGGCGGACGTCAAACAAAGCAGGCTGGATCAGGAATTCTCTCCCCACACTTATTTTCCCTATTTGCAGTTCGGTGACGACGGGTTTACTTCGCCGCTGGGCCATGCGCTGGCGCTCATCATAAAAACAAAGTCCGCGCCGCTCGCTCTCTTGCCGGGCGTACGCGCCCAAGTACAGGCGCTCGACCCCCAGGAACCGATTGCCAACGCGCGGACAATGGATGAAATCATCCGCCGTTCCGCATGGTCAAGACGTTTCAATACCCTGATGTTCGGCGGATTTGCTTGCGTGGCACTTTTCCTGGCATCCGCGGGGCTCTATGGTCTTGTGTCTTACACCGTGAACCAACGTAAGCAGGAGATCGGCATTCGCGTTGCCCTCGGCGCGCAACGCCTTGCGGTCTTGCGGATGGTGCTGCTGCACGGTCTGCGTCTAGCAGCTGCGGGTCTTGCCATCGGTCTGCTGCTCTCTCTTGCGTTTACACGATTCATAGCCAGCCTGCTTTTCGAGGTCGCACCGAATGATCCCGCAACTTTCGCTGGCGCTGCCGTCCTGCTGGTTGCCGTAACGCTCCTGGCGGCTTACATCCCCGCGCGTCGTGCAATGGACGTCGATCCCGTGATCGCGTTGCGCTACGAATGAGGAACCATGCGAGACAAAGAAGGAGATAGACGTGCCTAACGATTTACTTTTCCGAGTGCGTGGCCTCTTCCGGCGCAACACGGTCGAACGCGAAATGGACGAGGAGCTTCGCGCGCACATCCAAGACCGTGCCGACGATCTTCACCGTTCCGGTTTACCACACGCCGAAGCCTTGCGCCGCGCCCGCATCGAATTCGGCGCCCCCGAACGTTTCAAGGAAGAATGCCGCGAAGAGCTCGGCAATCATTTCTTCGAAGCACTCTTGCAAGATCTTCGTTTTGGCATTCGCATGCTCCGCAAATCTCCCGGTTTCACCATCGTCGCCATCCTCACGCTGGCTCTCGGCATCGGAGCCAACACCGCGCTCTTTTCCGTCGTGAACGGCGTGCTTCTCAATCCCCTCCCCTATCCGCAACCGGAACAGCTCGTCACTCTCCACGAGAGCAAGCCGAACTTTTCCACCGGCTCCATCTCCTATCCTAATTTCCGCGACTGGCAAAAAGACAACCAGGTTTTCTCCTCCGTCGCCATCGCCCGTGGCACCTCGTTTATCCTCACTGGCCTCGGCGATGCCGAGCAGGTGCAAGGACGATTCGTCTCCTCCGACGTCTTCCCGCTCCTTGGCATCAAGCCAACTCTCGGCCGCTCTTTCTATAAAGGCGAAGACGAAATCGGTGCTCCACCCATCGCTCTCATCAGCGCAAGCTTCTGGAGTCGCAAGTTTGCCTCTTCTCCCGACGTCCTCGGCAAGAGTCTGACTCTCGATGGCCAGGACTACACCATCGTCGGCGTCATCCCCGCCAGCTTTCATCTCCAGACACAGTCTTTCCGCACCGCAGACCTGTACGTCCCCATCGGCCAATGGTCTAACCCCTGGTTAACTCACCGCGTTGCCGGTCTCGGCATCCACGGCATTGCCCGCCTCAGGCCCGGCGTCACCCTCGCTCAAGCCCGTGCCGACATGAACCGCGTCACGCAAAATCTCGCCAGCGCTTTTCCCGAGGACGACAAGGGTATCGGCGCGTCCGTCATCTCCATGAAGGACGACATGCTCGGCAATGTCCGCCCCTTCCTCCTCATGCTCCTCGCCGCCGTCGGCTTCGTGCTGCTCATCTCCTGCGTCAACGTAGCAAATCTGCTCCTCGCGCGTTCCGCCGCTCGCTCGCGTGAATTTGCCATCCGCAGCTCTCTTGGTGCAGCCCGTTCTCGCCTCCTCCGCCAACTCCTCACCGAAAGCATCCTGCTCGCCCTCTGCGGCGGCGGGCTCGGCTTGCTCGTCGCCCAATGGAGCACTCGCGCGGCCCTTGGCTTTCTCCCGGCCGCTCTGCCACGCGCGGAGGAAATTCATCTCGATTTCCGCGTCCTTCTCTTCACGCTCGTCATTTCTCTTTTCGCCGGCATCTTGTTCGGCTTGGCCCCCGCGTGGAAGGCATTTCGCCCCGGCACCTATGCCACCCTTCAGGAAGGCGGCCGAGGCGGCAGCGGCACACGTCACCGCGCGCAAAGCATCTTCGTCGTCGCCGAAGTGGCCCTCGCCCTCGTCCTGCTCATCGGCGCGGGCTTGATGATCCGCACTCTCGCCAACCTCTGGAGCGTCAATCCGGGTTTCGACCCCGCCAACGTTCTCACCTTCAACGTGAGCCTCCCGACCTCCATGCAGAACGTCAGTCCGGACGCCGCTCGCGCCGCTCTTCGCGAAGTAAACGCCCGCATGGCCGCAACTCCCGGTGTCGCCGCCGTCTCTCTCTCCTGGGGCGCTCTCCCGCTAGGCAGCGACGACGAAATGGTTTTCTGGTTCGAAGGCCAGCCCAAGCCCAAGAGTCCGAACGACATGAACTGGGCTCTCAGCTACGTCGTCGATCCTCCTTATCTCGCCGCTATGCGTGTCCCGCTCCTCAGCGGACGATTCCTGGACCCGCATGACGACGAGCATTCTCCCCCGGTCGTCGTCGTCGACGATGTCTTCGCGCATCAATTCTTCGGCAAAGAAAGTCCCATCGGCAAGCGCATCCATCTCATGGACACCGAACCGCTCGCCGAAATCGTCGGCGTCGTCGGCCATGTCAAGCAATGGGGCCTCGATAGTGATGACACGCAGCAGCTGCGCGCCCAGCTATATCGCCCCTTCATGCAACTCCCCGACGATGCCATCCTGCTCGCCGTGCCCGGCACCAGCGTCGTCGTCCGTTCGAACGGCAACGTTCCAAATCTATTCGAATCGCTTCGCCCCTCTTTGCAAACCCTCAACAAGGGAATTGTTATCTACGGCGCGCAGACCATGAACGAAATCATTTCCGACTCGCTCGCCTCCCACCGCTTCTCCATGATGATTCTTAGCATCTTCGCCGCCGTCGCCTTACTCCTCTCCAGCATCGGCATCTACGGGGTCATCTCTTATCTCGCCGCCCAGCGCACCCACGAGATCGGCATTCGCGTGGCCCTGGGCGCCAGCCGCGCCGATGTGCTCCGTCTTATCCTCGGTCAAGGCGCGCGCATGACTGTCCTCGGCATAGTCCTCGGCCTGGCCGCGGCATTGGGTCTCACCCACCTGATGGCCAAGTACTCGCTGCTCTTCGGCGTCGGCGCTCGCGACCCGCTCACTTTCGCCGCCGTCGCCATGCTTCTCTCGCTGGTAGCGGCCGCAGCGTCCTACATCCCTGCGCGGCGCGCCATGCGCACCGACCCGGTAGTCGCTTTGCGCTACGAATAATTCGCGTCCGCGCAGCACAAAAACCGCGCATTCCCAATCCTCGCGCAAATTGCAGTCTCGAATAGGGCGGAGTATCATGCGCGGGCACGTTCAAATAGAATGTCGGCGCCTCAGCCGCCGCTCGCACCGGCAGCCGCGGCTTCACGCCTGGAATGGGACTTCAAATCGATTTGCTAAATTTGATTCTTCAGGAGCAAGTATGAAACTTCGATCGCTCATCCTCGGATTTGTCGCGGCTGCCGGCTTTAGTTTGCCAGTCGCCGCCCAAAAAACAGCGGCGCCCCAAATTGTCGCGATTAAAGCGGGAAAACTGCTCGATCCGGAAACCGGCAAAGTCGCTGAAAATCAGACGATTATCGTCGAAGGCGCGCAAATTAAAAGTATCGGTGCCAACCTCGCGATACCTGCCGGCGCCAAAGTCATCGACCTCTCAAAATCCACGGTTCTACCCGGCATGTTCGACGCCCACACCCATCTCTGCATGACCGTCATTCCCAATCGCGACGCCAACAACTACTACATCACCACGCTCCTCGACAGCACTCCCTACCGCGCCATCGAAGGCGTCGCCAACGGTCAAGCCATGCTGCAGTCCGGCTTCACCTCTGTCCGCGACGTCGGCAACAACGGCAACTACGCCGACACCGCGCTTCGCGAAGCCATCGAAAACGGCTGGGTAATCGGCCCCACCATCATCAACGCCTAGCAAACGCGCAGCGTTCACGGTGAGGGCCCGCAAAGTGTCCGCGGCGG
>Ga0207037_10099_pt1 | contig 30153 bp, 28 predicted proteins | sample Alteio_BWMinCont_75_FD_153268 | JGI IMG/M metagenome (GOLD analysis project Ga0207037, IMG submission 153268) | Enriched cells from forest soil in Barre Woods Harvard Forest LTER site, Petersham, Massachusetts, United States -... | ecosystem: Environmental > Terrestrial > Soil > Temperate forest >... | reverse complement strand
TTTGTCCCTTAAGTTTGAGCATTGTATTTTGGTCATAACTAAAGGATTTTGCGTCGTGAATCGCGATAGTCAAATCAAAGCCTGTGATCTTGAATTCTTTTTCCAAAAATAGATTATGGCATAAACCATAGGTGCTACTTCCACCTTTCGCCGAGATCGAAAATGATTTTGCAGTGGGTTCAACAGTCCCCCCTGCAATAATTGTGATTCCTCGAGGAATCACAAAACATTTCATCACTTGTTTGTCTTGGGCATCCCAAAGCCAATAACCTAAATCTTCATGGAAGGGATTCTCTTCTCCGATTCTCCAGGCCGTTGTCGAATAACGAAGTCCGTAGAGAACTTGTTCATGATTTTCTGTTCTGCTTATGGGTTCAAAGACCATGCGCTCACGATATTTGTTATTTTCAATTCCCCTATCATCTGAGGGAGCAATATCGTCACCTTTAGAGCCCTCCCATATTCCGACAAGCGGAGCTAGGGGGCCGAGATTTTTTGAAACTTCACTGTCGATCATTTAATTTCCTCCCGATTTAAATGTGTGCTGTCTTGTGGAGACTAAGGTCATCTCCATCTGTATTCTTTAATTCTTTAAATACGAATGCGGAAATTATAGTGAGTCCGCCCAAAAGAAGAAAGGCTGAACTTAAGCCATGAATTAATTGTGTCGGCTCGCTCTTAAACCCCGCTGGGATAAAAAATGCTGTGACAAGAGAGGGCCCTCATAGCCCCGCCGCAACCTTGGAGAATGCGGCAGAAAACCAGAAAGTGAATATTATTTGAAATCCCACATAAGAGGGAACCCAATGTGAAGACGGCTATGGCCGAAGAGAAAACTCTTCTTGTTCCGAATCGATCGGCAATCCAGCTGCTGATGGGAATAAAAACAGCAAGACTAAGCGTGTAGCTACTTAAGACAGACTTCATACTCAGTGGAGGAACCTTAAGGGCTCCGGCGATCATGGGGACGGCTGTATTGAGGATCGTGGAATCAAGAGACTCCATAAAAAAGGCCACGGCCACAAGCCAAGGTAGAATTTTTTTTACCCTTTCGAAATGGGTGCCGTTTTCCGCCATGATTTATCTATAAACCAGGTAGAAATTCCACGACACCGATTTCTTGAAATATGTTATTATTCCTCACGTTTTAAAGAAGTTGGTGGGAGTTTTTTAGAAGTGTTAGCTTTAGCCCTGGCGCTTATGGCGTCTTACGTAAATGCCGCATCTGGAGCCTTAAATCCTGCTTGCCCCAGCAAAATGAGTTCGGCCACTTCTGGCCACATTATATTAGCCAGCTACTCTGATCTCAATTCTTTAAATTCCAAAGGGGACGAGGGTGAATTTTATGATCCCAATAGCAATGTCACTCTTCGCAGTGTTCCCCTCACGAAGATTTCCGATGGCAAAATAATAAATGATCTCTATATTTTTGATCCTCAAAGTAGTGGGCGCGGAATCACCGTTGCGACTGATGGAAAAATCAAGGCCGTAGAAATCAGTGCTTATCCCGAATTAAACAAAAACCTAGGTATTGCGATATCTGATAAAAATTTATTTTTATTTTATCCTTCCAACGGAAAAATGATTAGAACTCTGACGCTCGGGGAAATTAGCGAGGCGAAATTCCCTATTATTTTTCATGACGAAGAGAATCCTCGGGATATTTTCATTGTGGAAAAGGACCATGTTCAAGTGATTAATCGTGAGGCAGGGATCATCTATCACGACATAATTTTGTCCCATTCTTTCCAACCCAAGAATGAAGGTGTAATTAATAAAACACTTGAGACTTCCGCTGGCGGAATAATTGACATCACTTTAAACGATACACAACTCTTATTGAGAAATTCCCACGGCGGCGAACTTCTTAAGTCTGTTTATTTAAAGGACATTGTTTTCCCTTTTGATTCAAATATTCTCGTTGAGCCGGGCACTTTGGGACTTTTCTTGGCACCAGACGGAACGGTTTCCCTCTTTGATCGTAAATCTAAGGCGGTCATTCTACGATTCCTTAAAGACCCGTTTAAATTGCTTTAGCTTAGTAGTTTCAAAAAGTTAACAAGGCTAAAGTCCCAGGCTTGAATTACAATGGCAAAGATACCTCTTCTAGGCCGTTTTTATTTCAGGAACCATTTCACCTTCTGCAAAACCATCAATCTTAAAGACTTGGACCGTTTGTGAACGCCCCTTGACTTCATGACCTGCGAGATCCTGAACAATATACTTTCCAGTGGCGTTTTTTAATACGAGGTCGCTTACGAGTAAGTCGGTGCCGACGGTTTTTGTTAGAGTTTCAATTCTTGTGGCCGTATTTACTGTGTCACCAATTATTGTGTATTCCATTCGCTCGTTAGAGCCGATATTACCGGCAATGACGGGCCCGAAATTTAAACCCATGCCGATATGAAATTCTTGGACGCCTTGCTCGCTAAATTTTGTATTTAATCTTTGTAAAGCTGTGCGCATGGCAAGACAACAGGCTATAGCTCGATCCGTATCGCCGTCTTTTGCGTCTGGTACACCCCAAACAGCTAAAATTCCATCACCAATAAATTTATCGATATGCCCACCGTGTTCTAGAATCACATTAACCATGCTGGATAAATATTGATTTAGGATTTGAAAGAGGAGCGCGGGCTCCATTTTTTCACTCAACGTTGTGAAGCCTCGAATGTCTGTGAAAAGTACGGTGGCCTCTTTTCTTTCTCCGCCTATTTGCAATTCCCCGGAGAGGACTTTATCCACGAGTTCTTTGCTGTGATAAGTTGAAAGTGCACTCTTAACTTTGTCTCGCTCTCTTAAACCGATAACCATTTGATCAAAAGTATAGGAGAGTTGATGGATTTCATCTCCACGTGGGTTCAATTTTTCATTGGCCTTTAATATTTTTACAGAGAAGTCGCCTTTTTCAATAAGACCGGCGGCGGCAGCCAAAGCCTCGATGGGCTTTGTTAAGCTTTGAGAGAAAATAAATCCAAGGGCCAAGGTAAGAAATAAAATAATTCCCGCCAAGTAGGCTGTTCTTCTAAAAATTATGGCTTTGGCAAGCTCCGCCTTCGCATAAGGAACCTGAGAGATAACCGCTAAATCCGCAAAGCCCACTTTTTGAAAAGCGCCAATCTGTCGTTCACCACTGGCGTCTTCGAAATCTCTTTGGCCGGATTGACCTGAGCTTTTCGACAATGCATCGATAATGTCAAGTCCGGCCACATTGGCCCCAGGCCCTACTCTTGTTGGGTCAGAGGAACCGATGACAATACCGCTTTTATCTACAAGATAACTTATATACGAAGTGGATTCGGCGAAAAGGGCCGTGAAAAGATCATCTCGAAGATCAACAACTAAAAGGTCTGAGAAAGTGCTGGTGCCTTGCTGAATAAAAGGGAGGCCTACACGCAAAACCGTCGTACCTTCGGGGAGTTTGGCAATAGTGAAAGCCACATCTCCCTTTGAAATAGCATCGTAGGGAAGCGGGTTTGTTTTATCGATGGATTCAAAGTCAGCAGCTGAAAAATTCTTTGTTTTTTGAATCTGGGGATTCACGAGACGCCAGCTGGAAGTGAATGTCGCAGGGGGCAATCCTTTCTTAAATATTCCCAGAGCAAAAATATCTTTTTCTAAAGACATATTTTGGTCGATGAATTGATTCTTTGAATTCTCATCTTTGAAAGTTTCAAGAGAAACTGCAGAAAGGATCCGCGCGCGATCCGCGACTTGGCGCATTTCGGCCCTTACCCGGCCTCCGATAATGGCAGCAACGTCTACGGTATCTTTACGAAGAAGGCCCGCAAGGTCTGTTGTAAATCGTGACGTTGAAAGATAAATCACTGCCACAATGCTGACCAACAAGCTAAAAATTATAAACCCGTTTAGTTTTTTGCTAATTGTAATTTTCATACCCCTTATTCGGCATTCTTGATTGGTTATGACATCGTTTTCTCTGCGATTTAATCAAAACTAGAGTTTGATCTAGCGAGTTCAAATATTTGGTCGGGTCGAGGTAAATCTCTTTTAATAAATATGCGTTAAATTCCGAATAATTGAGCATGAATCGCTACGTCTTTGTTTGTGTCTCTTTGTCCGTGATTTGTGCAGCTTTTTTTATTGCTGACACCAATGGTGTGTTTGAAAAAGCCCCACATCCTATTGCTTATATCAGCCAGTCTACGCGTACAGTGAGACGTCTTCCAAATAATGAATTGACCTGGGATCGCGCCCGAGAAGGAACCCCATTAGAATTGGGAGATACAATTTCTACGGGTTATCGTGCGCAAGCTAAGATTATTTTTAAAGCAGGAGGCCTTCTCACCCTTGACGAAGGTTCCATGGTTGTGTTGAGTGGCGATTTAGAACAACTTCAACTTAATTTTGTTACCGGCGGCGCCCATTTACAAGTCACTCAAGAAGCAAAAACTAAAATTAAGGTCTCTCAGCCCGTGGCTCCAAAAGTGGCTCGTGACACTCGTAAGATTCGAGCTGCAGTTGAAGTCAGTATGTTGGAAGATAATGAATTTCTGGATATAACCCCTCCCGAGTCAGCCCCCAAGAGAGTTGAATTTAAAGAAGTTCTTCCTGGAATGATTCAAAAGAACGCCATTGACCCGGCAGACGATGCTCCTAGCCAAACTTTTGAGATAGAAAAGGAGGCCTCGGTGGAATGGCTAAATGCCGAGCCCGAGACATACTTCTACGGGACTCCCAAGCCCTCAGTTAAGGCAATTTGGAAACTGGATACTCCAAGCAAAAAGAAAACCTATTTTCGAATTACCTTTGGTGAAGTGGGAAGCGATTCCAAAATCACAGTAAAGACGCAAAATTTTAATCTTGAGCAAACACTTCCCCATGATGGAACTATTAGTGAACAAGTTGAACTGGTCTCTGACGATGAAGTTGTTTTGTCGGCAACCCCGGTAAAAGAAGTTGTCGTTAGGGTTGCGCCCCTATTGCCGGCCCCGAAGTTTAGTGGTCGTCTGCCAGCAAACCTTGGAGCGGCAAGGAATGGTTCCATACTTTTAAGTTGGAGTGAGGTCCCAGGAGCTAAGGCCTATGTGATCCAAGTTAAAGATTCTCATAATAATAATTTTACAACAGAGAAGAGAAGTGAAACTTCGGGTGGAGTTAAGGGTCTTCTCCCTGGCCAGTACAAAGTCAGGCTTGCCACCATTGATTCTTTTAATCGAATGGGAGCCTTTGGAGAAGAAAAGGCCATAATTGTTCCGGAACTCAGCGATGTTAAGAGTCCCACCTTTAAGAGGTTCGAGATTAAGTGAGAAAAATCTCGAAGTGGTTGAGGGTTATCGTGGTTGGGACGATAGTGATTAGCCCCATTTTCTGTTCCTACGCATCAAAGGCCGACGAACAAGGGGATCTTCACCGTTCCCTTGAAATGGAATTAGAACAAGTTCCTGGAAGTACGGGTTACGAAGTCGAAGTAACCCGGCTTCTTGCCGACGGAAAAAAGAAACCGCCAATGACCTTCAAGCTTGAAACCACAGTTTGGAAAGCAACGCTTTTGCCGGGCCACTATGAAATGAGAGTGCGTTCGTTTGATGAACGTCACGTTCCAGGAGATTGGACAACTCCATTGGACTTCATCGTTAAACTTTTTCCGCCGCAAATTATTTCTCCAAAAGACAAAGAAGAAATAGTTTCTCAAGATGATCAAAAGGAAAAGGTGAAACTGGAATGGAGCGCCGTTAACCGTGCCACAAAATATATTGTGACTGTTTTGGACCAAAAGGGAAATAAAGTCCTGGAGGAAACGGCCTCAGATCCGACGATTACCGTTAAAATTCCTGTAGCCAGTGAGTACACCTGGCATGTTCTTCCGACGACAGATGATGGAACCCAAGCCGATCCCTCCGTCGATGCCCATTTTAAAATTATTGGAAAAAAACTTGATTCACCCAGTATTTCAAAGATTCCAGAAGAAGATACAAAGCTCATTACTTGGAAGCCCGTGGAGTTTGCCCAAACCTACAATGTGATCTTGGAATTTAAAACGAAGACAGGTGAGTACAAAGAGCTGTTAAATAAGAAATTAATATCTCCTCACCTTCAATTCGATACCCCACTTAAAACAGGAAAATATCGTTTCAAAGTTCGTGCGCAAAGCGCGAACCGCCTAGATTCAGATTTTTCAACGGCTGAGTTTGATTCCTTTAGTGCTCAAGACGAACAACTTCACAGGGCGAGTTACCAAACCAAGTTCCCCCTATTTGTGAAACTGGGCGGCGGTACCACAGGATTTAATTACACCAATCAAAGCATGGATTTTAATTCGACAACGTCTTTTCCGACTCAAGGGGTAACGGGCATTTTTTCTGTCGGCACGTGGTTTAGAGAAAAATCAAAGTGGGGAATGGTTGCCACCGTAGAAACTGAGGTGGTTCCTAATCTTAACCAAAATAATGCATACAACACCATTGGTCTACAGGCCGTTAGAAGGTTCAATTTTGGAACATCTTCACAGATCCGCGTTTACCTCGGAGCATTAATGAATCAAGTTCCAGATGTCGTGTCGGATCAAGAACATAACTTTTATCAACGAATTTCTACAACTTACGGCCCGTCACTTCAGTTGGCTTATTATGTGGGTCTTACGGACAACTGGGCCCTTAAATTTTCAGCTCAGATGTCCCCCACGTTGGGTGGCCAAACTCCCGACGGGGGTAACCTTAGGACAAAAATAGATGGAGAACTTAATTTTGCCCTATTACGAAATATTTCAGAACATTTCATCGCAGGCTTAGAATATTATAATCGAAATCAGCAGGTAACCTACTGGAGTTCAACTGCCAATAATGGTTTCTCTGGGTCCCCTGGAATGACTCCTAATAGTTTAGAGCTTGATAGCCAAACCTTAATGTTGACCCTAGAGTTCGGGTTTTAATTTTCTATTAATGGTCGAAAGATCTTCTGGAGTACCTCGCACTCGAAATTTAACGCCGTCTTCGGTATAAGCTTCAGAAAGGATGCGCATTCGAGATCTGATTTCGCCAATCATCCCCTCAGCTTGGTAAGAAACAAAAACATCGGCATCGACCATATCTGTTTCGAAAAAATCCATAATCTTTTCCCGTAAAAATTTTAAATCCTCAGCAGAACGAGTGGAAATGAAAACGGCTTTAGGGAATTCTTTCTCTAGATCATTAAGTTCTTCCGAAGTTAAAAGATCTTTTTTGTTTAGAGCGAGAATATGAGGAATATCTCCCGCCCCCACTTCCTTTAGGACTTTTTGAGTCACCTCAAGTTGAGATCGAAAGGCCCCATCAGAAGAATCTACTACAAAGAGAAGTAGAGAAGCATTTGTGGCTTCATCAAGGGTCGATTTGAAAGAGGCCACAAGATCGTGGGGTAATTTCTTAATAAAACCAACGGTATCAGAAACTAAAATTTTAGGGCGCGTTTCAGGGTGAAGGGGGCGGATCGTTGTATCTAGAGTCGCAAATAATTGATCGGCAATTAAAACCTCACTACCTGTTAATGCCCGCATCAAAGACGATTTGCCCGCATTTGTATAACCCACCAAAGCGACCGTGGCTTCCTGCTGCCTTCTTGCTCTACGAACTTTGTGTTCGTTACTTATAGACTCTAACTCAGTTTTCAACTCTTTAAGGCGATCTCGAATGCGACGTTTGTCCAATTCAGCGGAACTTTCACCGGTTCCCTTAGCGCCTATTCCCCCGGCTTTCCGATCTTCACCGCCTGCGCTTGCTTCCCTAATTCTTGGGGCTACATAATTTAATTTTGCAATCTCAACCTGGAGGCGCGCCGCCCGTGTTTTGGCATGGCGGCTAAATATCTCGATAATCACACCTGTGCGATCAAGAACAGTAACGCCAACGGCCCCCTCTAAGTTTCTAATCTGAGAAGGGGAGAGGTCATTGTCGACAATGACGATTTGTGCTTTCTCGATGGGCTTAGCTTTGATTTTTTGAATTTCAGAATCTTCGTGATCAGCCCCTTCTCTCTTAAGTTCGGCCTTGGTTTTCTTTCTTTCGAAAGAAGGTGCGATTTTTCCTGTACCGCCGGTCCATTGGGCAAGTTCTACGAGTTTCCCCTCGCCCAAAACCGTCGGGCTTTTTTCCGAATCTCTCTTTTGCGTTACTTTTCCCACGACATTGTAGCCAAGGGTTGCAACCAATCGGGAGAGTTCGAGAAGGGATTCTTCTAATTCCTCAATTGTCATTTTTGGAAGTTGAATTCCAACAAGAACAGCGTTTTGTCTCATGGGTTACATATTCTCATTTTGATTGACTCTTTGTCGCAGGAAAAATAACACTTTAGCTATAGCGTTAAACAAATAATTTGATCAAACGGGATATGCTTTCAAACATAAAGTTAAGTAAGTCTCGAAATTGGATTTGTGTCCTGTTCCTCTTGACCTTAGGTACGGTCTCTTTAGGTGACACCGTACTGGGCCAAGGTGGAGTTTCTTTAGATATCGACCAACGTCTACATTTTCCCATTCCCGCACCAAATTTGATTCCCCTCATTCATGATGGTGAGGCTTCAATTCAAGAATTGGTCACTGAAGGTGAAGACAATTGGTTTCACCAGGCCCAGCTTGAGGGAGAGCCTTTTGGAATTGGGGAGAAGATATTTAATTTCATTGCCGGGGAGCCGGGGACAACAACTCACTTTGTGGTAGCCGAAGAATTGGCAAAGCTTGCCGGTCTTATTTATGTGCAAGGTGAAGATCTGCCGAAAGGTTTGGTTCGTGTTCATGATGGTCTTGGTCTTGTCACGCAAAACTGTGCGGCTTGCCATTCGGGGATGGTCAATAACCACTTTATCCCTGGAATCGCAAACAAATGGTATGACCAAAAATCTGTCATAAATGAAACTCAAATGATGATGGAATTGGCCATTCCCCTCTTGAAGCTTGAAGGTTCAAAGGAGCTTTTAGAACAAACCAAAACTCAGCTAGAAAAACTAAAGCGCTACAAATCACTTTATGGAGTGGGCTGTGAGGATTTAGCGCCGGGAATGATAACGGCTGCAAGAATTTGGGAAATAAGCAGCAAACTTCTGAATGACCCAAAACAACTTGAAACCGATGAGGGAAAGAAACATTTTCTTTGTGGGTCGACTAAGCCCCCCGCCCTAAATACTCTTCGCTTTAGAAATATTTATTTTTGGGACGGATCAGTAAATACTCAATGGGTTTCCCACTGGCCCATGTTTGATTTTTTTGGATTCGATAACTATCAAAGATGGGCTGATAAAATAAAAACGAGAGCCATTCAGTCTATTGACGCTTTTTTAACTTTTGGAACGAAGAGCCCGGGTTGGGAAGAAATTATGGGAACCCAAATTAATTCTAAGTGGGCAGCCCAAGGCTTTAAATTATTTCATAGGTCAAACTCTTGCAGTGAATGCCACGGAACCTATTCTGAATCGGGAATGCTTAAAGCTTTTAGACCTAACGTGACATCTATTGACGTGGTTCGTACCGACAGTGAGCGCACCTATGCGGCCTTCGACGAACTCATGGCTCGCTTTGCACAGTATGGTTGGGCTTACGTTCCCCGAATTGATGGGCTTCAAAAAGATTATCCCTTCGGCTATCAGGCGTATCCCTTATGCAGTACTTTCCTAAATTATCCTTATTTGCACACGGCGGCCGTTGCGAACCTGGATCAACTTTTACTTCCTGAAGAAAAGCGAAACACGTCGTATTGGCTTAGTGAGACCATTGATAAGTCGCGGGGAGGCTTTTACACTACTATTCCTCACCATATCGATCTTCTTCGTTGGCAGGGGATTTCAAAAATCAGGACATTTAGAAAAGAATTATCAAATGGTCATTCAGGAGCGCAATTTGGAACTACCCTTAACTCGAATGATCGTTCGGCCCTTGTCGAATATATAAAAACTTTGAGATGCCCAGATAATATTTAGTTTGAAGCCTCTAAATCTTCAAAATTGCCTTTAATATTATTCAACGTCTCGGTTCTCAGATCTTTGAGAGAAGTTGTGTCGAGGTCTTCGGTAAAGTCTCCGTTTTCAAATTTATGAGGGATAAGTCCAAGGAGGTTTCTGGTGTCGAATTCGTGTTGATCAGCTAAATCCCTCTGCAATAGGTACTGAAGCTGGAGGTTTGTGATAAGATGGTGATCTCGAAGATAAACTAGGCTCTGAGCAAAGCCACCACTCGAATCAAAAATGGAAGTCATCTTAGATTTGAAATCTGCCATGGTTTGAGGAAGGATATCTACTGGTGGCGCCCCCATTTGAACCCAAGTGCTCACAATTTCGTAATTTAACAAAAGATCCTCATCTAGCTTGAAAACTTTTGCCTCTTGGTCCTCAGTCATGGGGCCGGGGTGAATTTCAAAAAAAGCGGCTCTATCCCCCATCATGTAATCTTTAAGTTGTTCCACATGGGAGAACAGTTCCAATTTTTCAAAGAGAAATTTCTTATGAGCGTAGTCTTTAGGGATATTCTTGTCCCTAAGGTATTCATGATAATTTTTATAGACAAGTTTAAGGCGATAGGCCTCTTGACTGGCCTCAAGCTGAGTAATTTCACCTTGCTTTAATTCGAGGTTTGTAAGGTGATTACGGTAGTCATACTTGACGTTATCCCTCCATTCAGACCAAGAGAAAGCAATTCCCCCATCGACCCAGAGATCAGCACTTATTGCTTCGCTGAGTTCATAGCCACGTACTTGAATGGGAATGGTCGGTGACGTTAAGATGAGGGATCCTAAGAGAAGGCTAAAAGCTGTAAGTTGCTTTCTCTTCCCTCTTTTTTCTGTGAAGTTTCCGTAGTGATGGTTTATACCGTCCATAATTTCGAGGTCATGCTTTGTGCCTAACCTAGACTCGCTTACTTTTCTTGGAACAAATTGTTTCACGGCCTTAAAGGGATGGCACCAATATCTTAGATCCTTGGGATTTGTTTGAACTAAAAATCCCGTCGAATCTCTTTTCCGATCTTCAGTTTTAGGATCATGGTCTTTTTCAAAAACTCTTCTAACGAGGGCCCTCAGTTCAGGCAAGTTTTTATTTGGAGTGGTTCCATAGGTGAGGAGAAGTTCACATTGGCGAGCTTTATTTGTGACGGAATCAATGGCCTGGGCAGGTGGCGAGTGCGATACTAAGGCTAAAAATATAAATGAAGATATTAAAGCCGCTTTTGTCATAAAATCTCAAAAAAAGCCTCCCTTTTAAAGGGAGGCTTTTTGGAATAACTATTTTAGGCCTTGAGCAACGGCTTGAATGAACTCGTTTGTTTCTTCAGGGGTAGCAGCACGGGGGCCGACATCCATTTGTCGCAAAACTTTAACTTCGTGATAAGCCACATAAGCTAAAGTTCCCGCAACGCCGATACTGACAACGCGACGACCGAATGTTGCGAACACGGCTTGTCTTGCACGGGCAGCGCGAACAAGGGTGGCATCTTCAAGTTCAATGGCGAGAGCTTCAACTTCAGGGCTTGCGACTTTAGCAGCTTCGTAATCAAGTTTAGCCTGTTTGATGGCTTCCTCTTTTTGTTGAATAGTGAGTAAGTGGGAGGCGGACATGCTATCGAGTGTCGCTTGTTGTTGTTTTACATAGGCTGTGATTTCTCCGGGGGTATTTTCGACTTGAGCGAGAGCCTCAGGGCTGAGGGATTTAAGCTTGGCTTGGGACTCTAAGATTATTTTATGATTTGCAACGATATCATCTGTGGTGTTAGCCATAAGAGCGGCTTGCAATTTTTTTTCTGCTTCTGCCACATTAGGAGCCTTAACTTCTAAAGCCTTTTGTAGCTCGCCAATTTTTGTGTCAAGACGGGTGAGATGGGGAGATCTAACTCGGCCAGCATTATAAACACTTGCAGCAACGCCAGCGGATGAAGCTACGGCAATTGTTTCTCTACCTCGTGGTGTTGACATTGCAGCCTTAACTTTTTCTTCTTGAGTTCTTAAAGAAGGCTGGGCGTCTTGGGCAAAAGAAGCGCTTCCAACTGAAGCAACGGTTAAAATAACAATGGCAAACAAATAGGGTTTCATCTTACGTACCTCTTCATAAATTTTGAACACGAGCCCCTTAGAGCAACCGCCATGCCAGCTTTCAAATTAAGTTATTTTTGATTACGTCGATTTTTTTGACGAAGAGTGCCGCTGCACGGCACTTCCGTTAGAAAAAAATTACAAAATATTTTTTGTTTATATAAATAAACAAATGAATGGGAACTTTACCCTTTTAGTGGGGACTAGTCTCAAGCCTTTGAGGGCCTTATCAAAAGTTCCGGAGGAGCTCAAATCCACAAGCGAGCAAGATCCCTTTCGACGACGGTATGCTTTGAACAACGGGCCAAGAATGTAATTTCATTTAAGCTGACGCGCGAAGTGAGGATTGGTTTTCAGTTGTAGAACATTGTCGCTTGTCGACTTTTGATAAGGCCCTCAAACTCCAACAGTTTTGTTTCCCCACAAAAAGAAGAAAGGGGCCCAAAACGGTCTATCTTTTTTGTGGGTAAGCAAAATCAATTGGCTTTTTTGGAATTAGTGCAGGTTAACGAAAATGCCGCCACCGGATCCGTAATAGGGGTAAGGAGGATAGGGATAATAGGGGTATCCACCTGGAGGAAGGGGACTGGGTGGATAATATCCAGGATTTCCCGCTCCCCCATTGGCACAAGCGGAAACGGGAACTTGAACTCCCGCACTTGTGTAACATGCACCATTTTGAACATAGTAACCGCCACCGATACCTGAAGTGGTCGTGACTCCGGCGTTAACGCAATTGGAAGTGGCGACGACTGTTGAACCTTGATAGCAGTAACCATTACTCATGGTGTAGGCCACGGCAGGAGTACCATTATTATTTGAACTGCTTCCGCAACCCTCGGTTACGGCCCCAGCGATAAACAACGTTGTAATCAAAAAATATTTAGTTAGTTTCATGGCCATCTCCCTTGTGAAAACCATATTCCATAAGGAAAATGAGCAACCCATATGCCAGAAAGCCCAAAGCGAGCTAAGTGTTTTAATTCCGTAAGCTACTAAGAACTGTGGAATAAATGTGTAAATCCCAATTCATGTCATTTTTCTAAAAAAGTGACAATGGGGGGCAACACGATTCAAAAACCTCAGTTCTTATAAACAGTTTACGGGTTGCATGGATGGCGTAAACATTCCTTGGTGTCCACCGCAGTTATCAGGCTGTGCTGTACATTGGCCTTGAATGCAACTCCCCGGACCATTCGCGCAATATAAATAAGAACCCTGGCAGACCTGAGATTGACCGGCACCGTAGGCTCCGTAAGCAGAGCTACAATAGCTTGAGGGGACGACTTGTCCGCCTGTAGACATACAGCTTCCATTAGAGCCCATATAATACTGGCTACTCGGATTGGAGCTATTGCTACCACATCCCAGTTGCAGGAATAGGGCGGGAACGATTATAAGCAGTCTAAAAAGTTTCATATCTTTCTCCTTCTCTGTCTTGTGTATAGAGCAACGAGAAGGCCATTTTAGAGATTCCTTTATAACTTATTTAACTGCCTTGTGTTTTGACGATGACGTAAGGAGTGTGTGGCACGTCCGCACTGTCTATCTTTTTGAATTTACCAAAAAGTGTCACTTTGAATATCGAAATATTTTGATCGCCTCGGAGCGCATCCCGCTCGGCATGCCGACTGCGTTCAATTCAACGCCGAATCCGGTGCTTCGGATAGGATTATCGAACCGTCATGCCTCGGGGAAAGCGCCCCCTCGCGATCCAAAATATTTCGATCTCACCCATTCACCAATTTAATACCATAGCTCACATAGATATTGCAAAAATGAGAATTCATGCTATAACTTGTAAAAAATGACCTCTCAAAAAGGGAAATGAATGAAACAGTATAAATTTCTTAAAGACTCCCCCAAAGCTTATGGTGGGGATTTACTTAAGACACGTAAGGGGCGAGCCGAAGGACGACCCCTTGATACCAAAAACACCATCCATTTAATTTTAAGATCTACGAAAGCCGTAAGAGATTGGTCCTTTTGGAAACCCATAAATAAAAATAAGATTAAACAAATCGTTTCTAAGTTTTCTCAAAAGTACGGAGTTAAGATTTACTCCATGGCTAATGTGGGAAATCATCTTCATTTTCAGATTAAACTTTCAAATCGATACACCTATGACCCTTTTATCCGAGCTATTACCTCAGCCATCGTCATGGCCGTCACTGGAGCAAGCAAAATTAATAAATTTAAACTTGAGCCTAAAGATCGATTTTGGGACAGAAGACCGTTTACGAGAGTTGTTAGAGGGTACAAAGCCTTTCTTAACTTAAGAGATTACATCGAGATCAATAGACTTGAAGGTTTTGGATTTCAAAGACCTCAAGCTAGATTTTTCTATGGGTGGAATCAGCTGAAGAGTAGGAGCAAATTCTCCGCCCCTAGGTCGACCGTCATAGGCCTGGCAAAAAATTTTTAGACAGCAAAATCTAGAGTGGTGCATTTAAATATTTGTTGCATTTGTAGGCATTAGAAAGTGATATTTCACTTCCAGCATTATACATTTCGGATTTTCCATTATTAATTTTAACGAGATATCCATCAATCCTGCCGTATTTATTGAAAAGATAATAAAATCCATTAACTAAGGCTAATAAAGAAGCACTGAATCCACTTCCTAACAAAACGGAAGGCTCTATAAATTTAATACCAAAATGATTCCCAGACAAAAAGGTAAATGAGCTAATGCCAAATAGCGCCCCCGCAAGGATTGTTTTAGGAATCTGATATTGATTAAAGGCCATTTGTCCGCGCCCCCGTTTAAAAAAGGGCGAGCGCATGTCGAACTCGTTGACACAAGCTGAAAAGTCTTCTCATTGCATTTTGTAATCTTACGAAGTAAAGTTCCTTCAAGTTTTAAAGTTATCCGGAGGTTACTTTATGAAAGCTGCAAAATTATTCCTTCTTTGCGTTCTAATGCCTTCATTGTCTTTTGCGAGCAATGAGACTCTTGTTGCGACGAAGAAAATTATCATTGAGGCTTGGAAAACCAAGACCGATATTCCTGTCATAGCTGGTAAATGCCATATAAATCACGATGCGAGGGAATATGCCCGATTTATCTACGAGGATTCCGTATTCCAAGAAACTCCAAGTGAAGGTCCTACAACACGCCTCACGGTTCATGAGTTTCTTGATCAAATAAGGGACTCCTTTCCTGGTGGGTCGCTCGTCAACGATTCTGACTTCAATGAAAATATGAGCCTTTCTGAGGTAAAGAAAATTTTGGCTGAGAAATATGGATTGACGACTATTGGGGCAACCGACTGGCCAACAAAGACCATTTATACCATCAAACTTCTCTCGGTGGGCACTGGTAAGTCCTACGATATGACCTGTGTTGAATATCTGAAGGGAATGAGCGAAATTGACTTGCTCAACCTTTTTATCGACTCGCCATTGTCTCCATTCCGAGGCTTCTAAATCTGCCGGATAACCTGATATCTTTCGCGGGCGTTTTGGTGACGCCTTTGATCACGAGGGCGTACTCCAAACTTACGTTGATTGAGCCTCGTTATCGCGATGTTGTAGTAGGCCTGCCCCATTTAGATTTGAAGGGGCGGCGTGGGCCCTTTTGCCAATTGCCTTTGCGATGGCCTTCGCTTCTTCGGGGGCCGTAATCACGTTTGTGATCGGTGCCAGAATGTGACGGCGAACGTGAGGGAGGATGAACTTGCGATGGAGTAGCAGATTTTTTAACATCTTCAAAGAGCTCTTTAAAAGTCAGCATCAAAAATTTGCCGACGATATCCTCACGAGACATGGTGGCAATTTCTTTTTTCCAATTTTCATCTATAAGCTCTTTTGCTTTGGCAAAGTCCGTTTGATTTTGAAAGCGAGTTAAAATCTCGGTGATCTTCTTAGTGCCGACTTCCTTTCGAGTGGGAAGGACACCTTCTTTCATTTTACTTCGAGTCATCCGCTCAATTCTTGGAATAAGGGCTCGATTGGCAGGTGTCACCAAGCTTAGAGCAAGGCCTGCTTTTCCACTTCTTGCAGTTCGTCCGATACGATGAACATAGGATTCTAATTCTCGTGGTATCGAATGATTTACGACGTGAGTGATATCTTTAACATCAAGGCCCCGTGAAGCGACGTCTGTGCAAATAAGGACTGTGACTTTGCGATCTTTGAAGGCATTGAGAGTGCGTTCACGATCTCGCTGATCCTTATCTCCGTGGAGAGAATCAACTTTATAACCCCGCTCGACGAGATATTGTGTGATTTCGCTGACGATCGCTTTTGTCTGGCAAAACACAAGGCCGTAAAAGTCTTGGGCGGAATCAATAAGTTTAGCCAAGACTTCTTTTTTATTAGAATCACGAGTGACATAGTAAATTTGCTCAACGGTGCTTGAAAGCATTTCATTACGATTCACTTGAACATGCCGAGGCTCTTTTAAATAAATATCGGCAACACGTCTGACGTCCCTGTCCATTGTTGCGGAGAAAAGCCAAGTGCGGCTATTTTCTTTAGGAATATTCTTAAGTATGGATTCAAGATCTTCTTTAAAACCCATAGAGATCATTTCGTCGGCTTCATCTAAAACTACGGTTGTGACATTTTTTAAATCAAGGGTTCTACGAGTAATATGATCAATCATTCTCCCCGGAGTCCCGACAACAATAGCAGCGCCGCCTTTTAAGCCACGAACTTGATCTCCGAAACTTGCTCCGCCATAAATAGCTACGGTCCGAACACCTTTAAACTTTCCTAGGAGATTTATTTGGCCTGACACTTGAAGAGCTAATTCACGGGTGGGACAAAGAATAAGGCCCTGAACACCATGCTTAGTTAAATCTATTTTTTCTAATAACGGTAACCCAAAAGCTGCGGTTTTCCCTGTCCCGGTTGCAGCGAGACCGATAAAGTCTGTGGGCTCACCCAACAAAATCGGGAGGGCTTGAGATTGAATCTCCGTCGGCTTTTCGTAACCCAGTTCGGTGATCGCTCGCATTAATGGGGGGGAAAGGACTAATTCGCTAAATGACTTCAAAAACTTCTCATTTCAAAAAACGGGATAAAAATACAGAATCAAACTTCTATCATACTTTTTGTAAAATTGGGGGTTTATTCGACTTATTCGAGCTCCGCCCATCGTGCGTAAAGCTTATCCAGCTTGGCTTGTAGGTCCGCTATTTTAATACTAATTTTGGTTAAATGAGCAGCATTAGAAAGATTTTCAGGTTTTAAACTCTCTTTCGTCGCCAATTCTAACTCTTCTTCGGTTTTCCTTATATTTCCTTCCATAGAGCCCCACTCCCTCTGCTCTTTAAAACTGAGCTTTCGTTTCTTCTTTGGAGCTTCTGCGGGAGTCGGCACACTTTGAGATAGGGAGTTTTGTTTCAAATTCTTTCTCAATACTTCTTGATCATCGTACCAAACTTCCCATTGGTCTAAGCCCACTAAAGGCTCAAGTTTCTTCTCACCTCTTTCATCGATGCCAAATGCAAGAAGTTTATTTGAAACATGATCCATAAAGTAGCGATCATGGGTCACTAGAATAACCGCGCCATTAAATTCTTGAAGCACCTCCTCAAGAACATCCAGGGTTGCCATATCAAGATCATTCGTAGGTTCATCGAGAATAAGAACATTGGCTTTCTTGAGCATAAGTTTTGCGAGAAGAAGACGGCTCTGCTCCCCTCCGGAAAGTTTTTCTACCGCCAGACCCATTTGTTCGTAACTAAATAAGAATCGAGCCAGATAACTTTTGATGTGGACTTTGTTCCCCGCGAAATCCACATAATCGCCTTTTGGTAAAATTGTATTTTGGACACTTATCTTCGGGTTTAAAGTTTCACGATTTTGCTCGAAATAGGCCACCTCAATTCTTTCCGCATGAAAGACCTCTCCTGAATCAGGTTTCTCGATTCCCATCAAAAGTCTGATGAGTGTGGATTTGCCGCATCCATTTTTTCCAATAAGACCCACTCGACTCTTTGGAGTGAGTAAAATTGTGGTCAGTGGAACAATAACTTCCCCCGAATAGGATTTCGAAATTGCTTTTGCCTCAATAAGCTTTTTTGGATTCTTTTCTTGATTTTGAAAATCTAAATTAACTTTGAGATTTTGATTTCTTCGGTTGAGCTCTTCAACTTGGTTTTTTAAAGCTCCGGCTTGCTGAATTCGAGCTTGTTGTTTTGTTTGCCGAGCTTTTGCCCCTCGCCTGAGCCATTCTGTTTCTCGTCTTAGGGTATTCTTTAGTTTTGTCTCGTGGAGTTGTTGAGTGGTCATGAGTTCTTGCTTCAAATCAAGGTAAGCGGCGTAGTCGCCCCTGACACTAAGAAGTCCACCCGCGTTTCTGCGATCCAACTCCAGAATACGATTCGAAATTCTTTGAAGAAAGAGCCTATCATGGGTGATGGTGACCGTCGAAAAAGACGAATGGGCCAACAACTCTTCAAGCCACAGTATACTTTCAATATCTAAATGATTTGTAGGTTCGTCCAATAAGAGAAGATCGGGTTCTTTCAAGAGTTCTCTTGCTAGCGCGACGCGCTTTTTCCATCCCCCAGATAAGTTCTCAACTCTTGTCTCTGGCGGAATTCCAAATTCCTCGCCAAGGGAAAGCTTCGACATAATTTCCTGAGCCCGGGCCACATCTTCCCAATCATATATTCCGTCGTGGGGCGGGTTTTTTGACCCCTCCATAACTGTAGATTCAACGGTCGCTTCGGCTTTAAATTGAGGTAATTGTTCAAGGTAGCCGACCTTTAATCCTCTTTGAATTGAGAGCGTTCCTTCGTCAGAGGTTGCAATTCCCGCTAAAATCTTAAGAAGCGTAGACTTTCCCGCACCATTGGGGCCAATAAGACCTATCCTTTCCCCACTCTCTATTGAAAAAGTGATTTTTTCAAAAAGAGGGGTGGCAGTAAAAGACTTACTCAATTGGTGGGCATTTATAAGAATGGCCATGACGTTCTTTTACCAACACGAGAATAGAGACACAAGCTAATCCATTTGATAGGCTCTCTCCCGATGTTAACCATTTACATAGATGCCGACGGTTGCCCGGTAAAAGATGAAGTCTATCGCGTAGCCGATCGCTACAAGTTAAGAGTTGTGGTTGTGGCCAATAAACCCTTGAAAACGCCTCTGAGTCCACGGGTGGAGATGGTCGTTGTGCCGGGCAACTTTGATGCCGCCGATGATTGGATTGTGGAGCAAGTTGAGAAAAATGACCTGGTGATCACGGGCGATATCCCTCTTGCAGATCGTTGTGTTAAAAAAAATGCAAGGGTCCTGGGCCACAAAGGACATGAATTTACGCCAGATAATGTTGGAGAGGCCATGGCCTCCAGAGAACTATTTATACATTTAAGACAAACGGGGGAATCCCGCGGCGGGCCCTCCCCCATTGGGAAAAAAGATCGGTCAGTTTTTTTATCAAAAATGGATCAGGTCATTCAATCTATAAGGAAAGAAAATGGTTGAGAAAGCGGAAATTTTGAAAAGTCTCTTAAAGGGAAAATATAACATGAACCAATTTAGTCATGAGATTGGCAAGAAATAGAAGAGCCCTCCATTTTGAAGGAGGGCTTTTCTACTTCCCAAAGAGTAGAGTAGGTGCAAATTAGAACAGATTCTCGATAGCCTCATCCAATGACCTATCTTTAGCAACATGTCTTGCTTGAGCTTCAACTACAGCTTTTTCTTCAACAGAGGCAGGTAGTCTTGATTCGGCGTCATTTTCACTAAATGAAATGACAACGTGTTTTAATTTTTGAACTTCTTTAGCAGATGCAGAGTTGGAGGTGGCCGCAATCAATAAAACTACGGCTGATAATAAAATGTTTTTCATAACGTACTCCTCGACGGTCAGCAGTTAAAACATTTTGATTTCAGTGATTTTCAGCCTACGTTCTACTTACATCTAACCTATCGGGAGTTTTGAGCCAGACTTTAGTCTATTTCGAAGAATTTTGATCATTTTTGGTCCAAATTAATGCAACTTCACCTCGAGTACGATCTCCCTCGAGGGTTCTAAAGAACAGGATGAGTTTGACCAAAAAAGTTTCAATTTGACCTGTAAAAAAGTTCGACAATTTTTTGCAAATTCTAGAATCAGATAAGGGGCCCAAGCACTCGACCTATCCCTTCAGAAATATCTGTAAAGAAAGTACTTGGTTTTAGACGGCCCGTACTTTCGGTGAATTTTTCTTCAAACCAAGTTTTAAGAGTTTGAATTTCTCTTTCGGAAAAAACGAGGGCTCCTACTTCAAAATTATAAAGAAGGCTTCTCATATCAAAATTGGCTGAACCAACAAGGGAGTACTTATCGTCGACAAGAAATGCCTTTGCGTGAAGCATTTTAGGGTAGAGAAAAATCTTTGCCCCACACTCTTCTAGTTGCCTTACGTAGCTACCTCGAGCAAGGTCGGCTAAGCGGTGATTGGATTTGTTGGGAGTCAAAATCCGAACGTCGATTCCTCTTCTTGAAGCGAGTTGAAGAGCCCCGGCCAGGGATTCGTCTGGTATAAAATAAGGGGTGGCAATCCAAATTCGGTTCTCAGATTTATAAATGAGAGTAAGTAGGGCGTCGTAAAGACTATCCCCCGCGACATCGGGTCCGCTTGCAACGATTTGAACTTTATTTTCCATTGGCAAAGTCCCAGTCTTTATTAAAAATGGTTTCGAGATCTCTCACTGAAGGGCCTTCAATATTTAAGGCCAAATCCACCCATCGATTTGAATCGGCCGTGGGGCCCAAATACTCTTGGGCGATATTCATTCCGCCAATCAAAGCTTTTTCAGAATCGATGATAAGAATTTTGCGATGATTCCTTAGATTCGATCTGCCCTTAAATGGAATATGCAGAAGGGGCATGAAATATGCGACTTTTCCCCCGGCTTTCTTCATTTCCCCAAGGGAGGGATTCTTAACCCAAAGAGATCCCATAGAATCAAGTAGAAGTTTGACTGAGACTCCTTTTTGAGCTTTTACTTTTAAGAGATTTAATATTTCAAGGCCAACGGGATCGTTAGCAAATATGAATGTCGTAAGGTGAATACTATTTTGGGCTGAATTAATAACTTCAATAATCCTATTGTAAGCATCTTGACCGTTTAAAATAAGTGAAACTTTAAAATTAGCCCGCGCGGGAGGAGCGCCTAAACTTGCCAGTAAACTTTCAACATCACCCCGCGATTTGTTTTCTTTTTGGTTTTCAGAATTAAAGATATTTTCTTTTTTCGCCAAGCGTCCGGTGAATTTTCTGCCGCTTAGAAAAATATAAAGAGGAATTCCAATATAGGGAATGATGACGATGAAAAGAAGCCAAGCCAAGGTATTGCCCGGCGGCCTTTTGGATCGAAGAATAAATGAGACGAAAATCAAAGTGAGGGGAAAGTTAACTATGGCGAGCAGGTGGCCTGACATCATTTAAGCAGCCGTTACTTTTTTCTCGTAAGAAGGAACAAAGGCAAGGCCCTTAACGGAGTTGATGTCGGTGTGCCCTGCGTAGACATTGAGAAGAACATTTTCTGCTAACGTTTTGAAGCCCTTGCTGCGAGCCAGATCAAAGAGTTCCTGTCGAGATCCCCTTCGATTTATTAAATCTGAAATTTCTGGGTCTATGACCAAAAGTTCAAAAACAGCTATGCGGCCGGCAAAGCCTGCGATGCAATTTTCGCAACCCTTACCGGGTTTGTACAAAGTAGTTTTGCTTGGAGGCCTTAAGATTGAAATGAGCTGCGCTGTGGTTGCCGGATCGGGCATAAAGGGCACGCGACATTTTTCACAAAGTTTTGGAATGAGTCTTTGACTCAAAGACCCGATAAGTGTACTTGCGATGAAATTACTATGAATATCGAAAGCTTCTAGGCGAGGAATAACTCCAAGGGCATCACGTGTGTGAAGAGTCGTCAAAACAAGATGCCCCGTTTGCGCAAGTTGGATAGCTGCACCCGCGGACTCTTCGTCTCGCACTTCGCCTATAAAAATAACATCGGAATCTTGGCGCATAAAGGCTCGTGCGAGGGCACTGAAGTTTGTCTTAGGTGAAACTTGTGTATGACTGACATAGGGAAGTCGTGTTTCAATCGGATCTTCGGCTGTTAAAACCTTTTTCTCAGGGGACGCCAAGGTTTCTAAAATGGAATAAATCGTTGAGGTTTTTCCGGAACCCGCGGGGCCGTTTAAAACAAGGAGCCCGGATTTTTGATTGATAAGGGTGGTGAGTTGAAGCTCTAATTCTTTTGGCATGTTTAACGTGGCCAAAGTGCGCTTCTGATTTTGGCTTCTTTGGATTCTAATAACAATTTCGTCGCCATCGGGTCCGGGGATAATTGAAACCCTTAATACAATGGCGCCCTCGGGGGAAATGACGTTAATCTGCCCATCCTGAGGTGTTCCAATTTCTGTCGTGTTAAGCCCCGCCAAAACTTTAAGGCGTCCCACAACTTCCTTATAAAGTGGGGCTAAAAATGGGGCCCGAACAACTTGAAGCTTTCCGTGGGTGCGAATTCGTAAAAGATAAGGTTCCGGAACCACATCGGTGTGGTTTACACCCAGGTGAAGATCGCTGGCCTGCATCTTAAGGGCAGAAGCGATAAGATAGTCCGTGGCTTGAGCTGCGTTGGCCGGTCGGCCCGCCACGGGTTGCAGGGTATATGCTTGATTTCGATCCATAGGGTCTTGATCGGCAATTTCTGGAGAAAAATTGAAAAAATTATCTAGGCCATCTAGGTCTGCGATGTGCTAAAAATACGACCATGGACCAGTTGTTTTATAGCCCCGTTGACCCAAAACACATAATCAAAGAAAAAGCCAAAGCCAGAGAGCTCAGACAGTCCCAGTGGTGGAAGCAAATTCTAGCTAAGGGTGTTTGTTACTACTGTGAAAAAAAATTTTCCAAAGACCAAATTACTATGGATCATATCCTGCCCATTGGACGAGGGGGTCATTCCACAAGGGGTAATGTTGTCGCGGCGTGTAAAGACTGCAATACTAATAAGGCTTATCGCACCCCGGGCGAATTGGCCCTCCAAACCCTGAAAAGTACTTAAGTTCAAATAGATCCTTCCGATAGATAGGTCATGAATAATCTTGTTTTTTTTGTTGTAGCCGCTCTCGCATTTGGCCAAATGTCGATGGCCGAAGATTGTTTTTCAGCCAAGCCGGTACAAAATCTAACGGCAGATATGTGCGGTCCAGTGGACGCGAGTGTCAGTATTGAAGATTGTGCGACAAAGCAGGTTTCGAAAACTTTTACCGCAACAATGGGCCTGGACTGTCTAGGTACTCCCATGAAGTTAAAACTTCTCTATAATAAGGACAAAATGCTTGTCGGTGAAGTCACGCAGTTTGGAGAAGATGAAGACCTTATACTTTCAAAAACATATATCCAAGACCAATCTCGATCACCGGCTCAAGCCAAACCCCAAGTTGAACATGGAAGTACTTGCTTTACGATGAGACCCATAGAGAAGATTAACTCACAAACTTGTGAGCCCGTTAAAGCACAAATTCAGTTTTTAAATTGTGGTTCACACCATCCCATGGGTGAGCGCTTAGAAGTGACGACCCACTATTCTTGCGGGTCAAAACACCAAGAGCTTAAATATTGGTATAAGAGAATGATGCTTGTTGGAAGTTTACAAAAGACAGAAAAGGGACTCAAAGTCACTAGGACTTATACCCTTATTTATCCTTCAATTTACGGAATTTACAACGATCGAACCACAAGTTCCGTTTCAACCTGGCACTAAAAGTCCCAGCCGACTCCGCCAGAACCGAACAGTGTTGTGATTTGCGTTTGGAAAACGCTAGCCTGACTATAATTGTATTCCTTTATACCAACAGCGCCTTCAACGAAAAAGTTTGGTTTCACAAAAAGTTTTCCGTGAACGATGGCGTTGAAGTTCGTCCCAACGGTCGTTCCTGAAGTCAATGACATCGGAAAATATTCTATTTCGACGTCGATGACCTTTGGATACCTAAACCACTTAACTTTGTTGAAAAGTCTATCTACAAGACTCGGCATGGGTCGAACCCAGAACGCACCAATACCAGCCATTGAAACCGGAGCCGATTCAAAAGTTAAACTTTGATAGGCAGCCAAGATCCCAAAGCTTTCATCTTGGTTCCAAATTCCAGGAGTAAATCGATATTTGATATCGGCGTTGACGCTAGTGAGAGTTTCTTTAAGTCCGTTTATATCAGTAGGTGAACTCAGGGAAGCTAAATATTTTGCTGCAACCCCCCAGTGTTGAAGACTGAAAACCGTATTTTCACTTCCGAAGAATTGTTCCAACCAAGCTGTTCCTAAAACCTCACCCAAAATTAGCGCTCCATTCCCACTAAACGCTCCGGTGAAGCGACCGCTGACTTCAAAGGGGCAACCTTTGTAAACCTCGTAGTAGCCAAGGTAATCTTGGCTCTCTGTTTGAATTTTGAGATGACTACGATTGATATCGCCCTTTTTCTCCGCCTGGAATTCCCAATTAAAAGAATTGTCGCCAGTCATGTTGGCATTAAACTCTTCGGATGAAACTTTTATTTTCTCTCCCTCATACCCGTGAAGGGGAACATGGGTCCAATAAGTTGAATCACGACTGCCCTTTTTCAAATGGGGGCGTATTTTTTCAGTTGGAAGCGGTTTTGTGAATTCAAAATCTTGACGCAACATAATGTCGTTTTTTGTATTGAGGTAAAGATAAGGATTATTTTTATCCAACCTCACGATCCAAGACTCGGCTTCAGATTTATTGTCGCCGCCGATAGGGAGTCCTCCCCTGGCTTTAAATAAAACTTTGTTTTCAGCGGTCTCAACAATATCTAAAGATTCAAAAGGAACTGGAGTTGTTTCGAAATCAAATTCGGCACCGTTTTTGAAAATGATTTTTCCAACAAGATTCGTTCCATACTTAACTTGATACTTCCCTTTCTTCTTTTGGGATTGGCTGTCCAGCACAACCTCGCTTTTATATTCTTGTCTTGAGACGCGAAGTTTTACGTCTTCGTAGACGTCTTTGATTATATAGTCTTGCGAACAAAAACTTTTCTTGCTGGCGTCATCGGTTACACAAAATTTAAGAGGTGTTTGTTTATCCCAGGCGGCAACATCTTTTGCTGAGATATGGCTTTCAATGGTGTAGGTATCCCCATCGATTGTTCCGGGAGGAAGTGTATCGAGACTAAACATTGTTTTCTTTTCAACATTTGTTCTCATTAAGAGTTTACCTTGAGTCAAGAACGCTTTAGGCCAGCTAAATTTAATGGAATAGTCTCCCTCGCCCGTTTTATTTTTTTCGAGGTCATATTTAATTGTGGTTGAATTGAATTGGAGTTTTCCGATTGTGAGGCTGTTTCCATCCAAGTTAAATTCTAGGGCCTGGTCGAGAACATTGACACCGTTGGGCTTAGGCTCGAAGTAAACAGGAACTGTATAGTTAGCTGCATCTACAATAATAGGTGCAGGGGTTGCCGCGGGGCGGGGAGGTGCTGTCGGCGAAGGCGAAGGCGTGGGCGCCGTTTTATTATCAGCGACCGCAAACGAAAATGAAATTGCTATCAAGGTAAAGGCTGCAAGTAGTTGTTTCAAAGTTGTTTTCCCCGCTTCTTACTAGTTTCAGATAGTGTAATTAAGAATCCTCAATCTTTCCAATGTTATTGATGTCAAAAGGGTGAAGTATATTTACTGAGGGGTAGGGGACGCAGCCATTGGTCTGGCCCGCAGAGTTTTCTTTTATGAATGACGCAATGTAACTAAACCAAAGATTTGCCATTTTCGCATAACCTTGAAACGACGGATGAACACCATCGGAGTAGTCACCGGTTTTCCAACTCATTTTGGCTTCATTATACATATCCACCCACACTACGGGGTGCCCAGAAATTTTTAACGTCCTCACATAATTGTGGAGCGCCGAATTATATTTTTCAACTTCGTCGTTTAAATGAGAGTTATTTGTAGGAATGACAGAGGCTACAAAAATTGTAGCGCAAGGAGTAAGCCGCCAAATCTCATCGAGAAGTTTTGCAAATCGCAAGGGGGCCTGGTCGAGAAAGTAATTTTGTACGATGTCATTAGTCCCTATCATGAGCAAAATAAGATTCGGACTGTAGCTGGGGAGCCATGATTCAATCCCTTTCTCGTAGCTTCTTGCATATACCCTTCCTGCGATAAGCTCATCTATCCGCCAACCTGAATGCCCCTCGTGATGACGCTGTGCCAAGGTCGCTGGCCCAGCAATTTTTGATCCTACAAATAGGATTTCGAGATTCAAGTCTAAAAGTTTTGGAACAAGAACGGTGCGATAGCTCCCTTCCGTAGTCGAAAATCCCGACCTATGTTCATGCCCTCCTTCAGTGATCGAATCACCCAAAGGCATAATTTTTAAAACCGAACCCGAGGCATAACAAAATTGACCTGCGAGCAAAATTCCTACAAAAAAACCTACCGTGGTTTTCACTTTAGAAGTTCCCCCGTTCCAATTTGGCACCAATATCCGAATACAAATCAAGGGATATTTATCTGGAATGTTGCGAGACAAATGATTATTATTGGTGAATGAAAAACATTGATTGGACGACAACACTTTTTCTTTTCTTGACCCCACTAGCCGCCGTTATTTTTATTCCCCTTTATCTATTTGAAGAAGGCTGGCATTGGTCATTATTTTTCATTTTTGCGACTTTGTGGGCAGTCACCGAAGTATCAATCACGGCGGGTTATCATCGCTTCTTGTCTCACCGAAGCTACACGGCAAGTCCTCTGATGAAGGTTTTTTACCTCCTTTTCGGTGCGGGTGCTTTTCAAGCGAGCGCACTTAAATGGGGAAGTGATCATAGAAGGCATCATCGATTCGTTGATACCGAGAAGGACCCTTATAATATTCAAAATGGTTTTTGGTATGCTCACATGGGCTGGCTCTTGATCAAGGATGAAGAACAATACAAAAATGTCTTCGCCCCGGATCTCGAAAATGATCGCCTCGTCTACCTTCAACATAAATACTACGTTCCCATTGCCATCATCATGGGTTTTGGTTTACCTACGTTTTTAGGATTTTTGGTGGGAATGCCTTGGGGTGGATTTATTTTTGGCGGTATTCTTCGGGTGGTAGTGGCCCATCACTGCACGTTTTTTATAAATTCATTATGCCATACTTTGGGTAAACAGCCTTATAGTGACGTCCATTCGGCACGAGACAGTGTTGTTATGGCTCTTCTGACATTTGGTGAGGGATATCATAACTTCCACCACGAATTTCAAGTGGACTACCGAAACGGCGTGAGATGGTACCAGTGGGATCCCACAAAGTGGTTCATTCAAAGTTGCGCATTATTCGGCCAAGCAACTAAACTTAAAACTGTTTCCCGCGAAGCCATCGTCCGTGCTTCGGTTTTGCAGGATGCAAAGCGCCTTACCGAGAGAGGGTTTGAAGTCAGACGACTTGAAGAACTAAAAACCAAAGTTTTAGGTGCCCAAGATGATTTACGCAAACTTCGCGAAGATTGGCGTTTGTTTAAGAAAGAATTTAAAAGAAATTCCAAAGAGAGATTTTTCCAACTGAAAGCTGATCTTCGGGTAACAAGACTTGAGTTTCAAAAATCCCACGCCCAATGGAAAGCTTACGTCAAAACGATGAGTGCCACACCTATTCCCGTGGTCATTCAGCGCCGCTAGCGCACCCGCCTGAATCTTCAAGCAGGCGCGACACTAGGCTGCTTTTTTCACTTCAGGTTCTGATTTGGAAACGACCTCAGTGAGACGTACTTTCAAGGCTTGCCAACAATCTGGGATGTTGTTGAAAATCTCTGATTCTCTTATAACTCCAGCTTGGATAAGCAAACTCTTGATCTCCGGCCTGAAGCTGCAAACCGTTAGAAGTTTACCTGCTTTTCTCAATCCCGATTGAACCTTGGCCCAAGTAGAATGGGCCCCAGGTAGAAATTGGGTCACGTCCCTAAAGCTTATAATGACTGAAGGTTGAGGCTTTTCGATTAGAAAGTTCAAGAGCCCCTCAAGTTCGGGAACTTCTTGAGAACGAATTTGACCTAGCAAAAGTACGATGATCGTATTGTCCTTTTCGCCGGTCACGATTTTGAATTCCTGGTCGACCATAGTACTTGCCGCCATAAAAGCACCCTCCTCACATACGTACAGCATATTCATATAATGATCGGTAGAATTCCCCTAAACTTTAGTCATGATCGAAAAAATGGATAATATCTTTAAATCCAACTGTTTAGAGATAATGTCCATTATACATATTGCCGTCGGAACTCTATTGGTTTAGGGTCTTTTTCTTATGTTTAATACGTCGCATTACTTTCCAAAAATAAGTATCTTCTCTCTACTTTTGGCTTTATTGGTAGAAGGTCATTTTGCCTTTGCCTATAGGCCCCCCGATACACCAAAACCCTTCATTCTTTTCTCTCGGGAACTATCCGCGGAAGGGTACCCAATGAGGATGGTCGATCTAGGCTTAGCCCATTTGAAATTCGTAAGATTTGTTCCAGAGGAAAAGTTAAATCAAGCCACAGCCCGCTATTATCCAACTTTGAACCTCATGGTTCTTTCTCAAGGAGACCTCCAATTTGAGTCAGGTTTACTGAGGGCCGTAAGTGAGCTCAGTGCCGGAGACCTGGGTGTCTTATATCATGAGATTTGGCATAGTTTCTTTAGTGGGAAAGGCCGCAAGAACGGATTTGTGATGAAAGAGGTGAATCACCTCTATTGGGAATATGACCAAAACGTTCGAGAGACTATTCAAGAGGAAGGATACGGTCTTTTTATACAAAAGGTTATAAATGCCTATGTGCTGCTCTCAAGAAACCTGCGTAAAGCGTCTCCGGATGTAAGGGTGTTGTTAAAAGCGAGACCTGAGTTAGTTAAAGAGTATGAAAATGTTTTTAGGGAGAGTTGTCCTGGATATTATGTTGATCATGATAAAGGGATAATATGGTCGCGGGTATCTATAGAAGAACGTGATAAAGACTTCATTCTCCATAACTTACTAGATGGGAAAATTACCGGTAAATTTTCATTAGACTTTGAGAAATTCTAAGGTACTTTCAAGAGAAATTTTTTTTAAGAGGAGTCCACGTGTTACCAACAAAAGGTTATGCCGCCAAAAATGCTTCGTCTGTTTTAGCTCCATTCCAATTCGAAAGAAGAGACCTCAGGGATGACGATGTTCTTATTGAAATAGATTATTGCGGAGTTTGCCACTCCGATATTCACCAAGCCCGAAACGAATGGGGTTTTTCTATTTTCCCCATGGTTCCGGGCCATGAGATTGTGGGCCGAATCACTAAAGTCGGAAAAGCCGTTAAAGATTTTAAGGTTGGGGACCTCGCCGGCGTAGGTTGCATCGTCAACTCGTGCCGAGAATGCGCGAATTGCAAATCCGGCGAAGAACAGTTTTGTAGTGTAGGAATGGTCGGAACCTACAGTGCAAAAGATGCAGATGGCTCCGTGACTCAAGGTGGTTATTCCAGCCAAATTGTAGTCAATCAGAAATACACACTTAAGATCTCACCTAAACTTCCCCTTGAAAAAGTGGCGCCCCTTCTTTGCGCGGGGATCACCACTTATTCCCCTCTCAGACACTGGAAAGTTAAGAGGGAGGATAAGGTTGGAGTTGTAGGTTTAGGAGGTCTCGGGCACATGGCCGTTAAACTCGCTGCCTCTATGGGAGCTGAGGTCACGGTTTTTAGCACATCTAAATCAAAAGAAAAGGACGCTTTAAAATTGGGCGCCCATCACTTTGCGGTGACTTCAGATCCAAAAACTTTTGAAAAACTGGCCGGAACTTTTGATTTTATCCTCGACGCTGTTTCAGCCTCTCATGATCTTAATTCTTATTTGAGTTGTCTTAAAACCAATGGCTCTATGGTTTTAGTAGGCGCTCCTCCTGAAGCCACCCCCGTGAATGCTTTCTCATTGATTATGAACAGGCGACAACTTGGTGGTTCTCTGATCGGCGGGATTCGAGAGACCCAAGAGATGCTCGATTACTGTGCGGAGCATAACATTACACCCGAGATTGAAATGATTGCGATCAAAGACATCAATACGGCTTACGAAAGAATGATCAAAGGCGACGTTCGCTACCGTTTTGTTATCGATATGAAAACTTTGTAAGCTCTGTCCTTGGAAATCTTTGAGTTTAATTCGAATTCTCCGTT
>Ga0207037_10098_pt1 | contig 30247 bp, 32 predicted proteins | sample Alteio_BWMinCont_75_FD_153268 | JGI IMG/M metagenome (GOLD analysis project Ga0207037, IMG submission 153268) | Enriched cells from forest soil in Barre Woods Harvard Forest LTER site, Petersham, Massachusetts, United States -... | ecosystem: Environmental > Terrestrial > Soil > Temperate forest >... | reverse complement strand
CAGGATTTCCAGGCTCTTTCCCAGGCTCTTCAGTCCGGTGATCTTTCTGCGGCTCAGAGCGTCTTCGCAACCTACTTGCAAGACATCAAGAATCTTGCACCGGGTCAGAATCAAACGGGCCAGAACAATCCGAATAATCAGATCACTCAGGATTTTCAAACACTGACAAACGCGCTGCAGTCCGGTGATCTCACAGCCGCACAAAAAGCCTTTCAGGCGTTGCAACAGGATCTTCAGAGCCTCGCTAAAACCCGAAAGGGACATCATCACCATCATCCCCAGAACGATGCTCTGAACAATAATGCACAGACGACGAATGGTGTCTCAACGTTGGACGTCAGTTCAGATAGCACGAATAATAACAACTCAAGCGCCCAAGGACCAGGGGGGCTTGTGAATGAGCAGGCCTGAAGGAGTTTCCGATATCCGGAGATCTGTCCGTATCCGCGAAGCCTACGATTCTCGGTTCCACGGAGATGGGTCAGGTCATTGTGATTTGAACTTCTGGTTTTCCGTTTTAAGTGGTGACCCCACCAGGAATTGAACCTGGATCAGTCGTTTAGGAAACGACGGCTCTATCCTTTTGAGCTATGGGGTCTACTCTAGGTCATCGTAGCAAGAGAACATTTGCAGGGCAATGGCACTTTGTTCTTGGTAAAGCAGCGTGCCCCTTGAAAACGCCGACGGTTGGTGGCATCAGCTCAACGGAGCGATTCTGAGAATTGGGGGAGCGATCTTTCGTGGCCAGTGCCACGTTGTTCTCCGATCTGTGAGGGCCTAAGCTGGACGTGGATCTCAGGCCAGAGTACTGACGACTTGGGCGGCTTCGTTGAAGTTGCCGTAAGTGTTGGCGAGAAGATCGTTTGTCGAAGACGAGGCGGAACCGAGGACATTGCTTACGACAAGTTGGTCTGTGGAGAGGCTGTTCGGGGCCGTGCTCAGGATCGAGCTGCCTCCTGAACTGGTTGGAAGCAAGCTGGAAACGATCTGATTCGCCTCCGACGTCACGGAACTGGGGTCGATGGATTCGACGGAGCTTATGATGGACCCGGCGGCGGCCGATCCGGCGGCGGCTGTGGTGGGGAAGCCTTGGATGACTGCATTCGGCACGACGTTGGCGACGTTCCCGAGGGCGCTGCTGATGATCATTCCATTGGTATAAGTCGCTGCAATGGCTGGAGCAAGGTAGCCCATGCAAAAATATCGAATAGGGATCGATGTTTGTCAATGGAATCATCGGACTCATGTAACCGGATACATTAGATGATAAATGCGTGAGTCCATGGTTCCCAAAGTTGCGACTGGCCTCGGAGGAGGCCTTTCGGCCAAAATGCCCCTAACATGAAAAACTTGGTCCTCTTTGGATTTATGGGCAGTGGCAAAAGCACCGTAGGTCGTTTGGTTGCCGCAGAGCTCAACCTTCGTTTCGTCGACATGGACCGGCTTATTGAGGAGCGGGAACACCGCAGTGTCGGGGATATTTTTCAGAAAGACGGTGAACGGCGCTTTCGCGAGATCGAACATCATCTCGTGCGGGAGCTTTCCGAGCAGCAGGGATTAGTGATCGCCACCGGTGGTGGTGTGATTTTGAATCCGGAAAATGTGGAGCGTTTTTCCCGGAGTGCTGTTGTCATCGGATTGCGAGTGGATGGTGCGACTGCCTTCGCGCGAACGAAAACGCACGGACACCGGCCGCTCTTGAAAACCCAAAATCCTTTGGAGAGCATCGGACAGCTTTTGGAGGAGCGGGGGCCCTTGTATGAAGCTCTTCCGCATGTGGTGGAATCCAGCAACCGTTCTGCCGCGGAGGTCGCACTCGATGTGGTTGAAATTTACCTGGAACAGGTCGCGGGCCCTCATTGAGAGCGCTTTGAGGTCTCCGATGGAACGCTGGGTTGATTCCTGAGACAGATTGGATGATGCTGGCAGCATGACGAAAATCTCGGCATTTTTTTGGTTTGCTTATGTGGTTGCGCTCGCGCTCATGGTCGGCAAAATTTCTTTTTTTTCCTTCTTCATCGCCCCCACAGTACATCGCGAGCTGGAAAAAAATCAGGCGGTGAAATTGCTCCGCGTTCTTTTTCCAAAATATTACAAGTTGGGAATTGTCTGTGCGATTATTGCACTGATTTGCGCGCCCATTCTGGCGCAGAGGACGGAGATTCATCGCATTGCTTGTTGGACGATTCCCTGGGCCTTGATTCTGCTCTCAGAAGTTTATTGCCTGAAGGTGCTCGTGCCGATCATCGAGGCAACGCGGGAGGGGCGCTCGGCGGGCGATCCCGAATCAACGAGAAAATGGGAATGCAGTCACAAGCTTTCCGTGCGGTTGAACGCACTCAACCTTCTTCTCGGGTTGGGATTGATCGGCTGGTATGTGGCCTGACCCCGCACCCACGCTACCAGCTTTCGATGAGGGATAGAAAACTGGAGAGAGCTTCCTCGATGTGACGTAAATCTTTGCGCCGCCCCTTGTCGGGTTTGACCTTCAGGCTGTGGAGGGAGTGAAGCATGGCCTGGACGTCGCGCATGATGGGATCGACGGTGGGTCTTTTGCTTTTGGAGGGCTTTAACTTCAAATCCGGAACGTCCTGCAGGGCTTCGATGACGTGGACGATGCGTCCTTCGACACGGTTGCTGTAAGCGGCAAGGACTTCACGGAAGAGGAGACGCAGGTGTTCGAGCTCAATCGCGAGCTCCTTCTCAAGAGGTTGCACTTTCTTTTTCTCAGTCACGGTTATTTCACTCCCAGCAGATCACCGACTTTTTTGCGCAGCTCATTGTGGATGGCGCCGATGGAGCGGTTTCCATTGATGACCTGAAATCCGTATTGCTTCTGCATGTCCTTGAAATGCGTCTGGATTAACTTCTGATAGCTTAAGAAACTGTCGAAGAGATTGTCGCCGAGGCCGACATCCATGCCGCTCTCCCAGTAATCAAGGGCCATGTCTTTTTGGAAATTGCGCTCCACGAGCAGGCGTGGTGAAACCTTGAGATAAAAAACCGAGTCAGGAACAAGCGCCATGCTGTAGAGGGAGGCAACCCATTCCGACTCCGCGCCGCGCGCCATGTCGCGCGCCATGAGTGTGTAAATATATCGGTCAGCGAGAACAATGAAGCCCGCACGCAACGCGGGAATGACGTTGTTTTCGAGTTGATCGGCGAAGTCCGTGGCATAGAAAAGACTCATCGTGCGCTTGCCGAGAATATTGCCCTGCTTGGCTGCATCGAGATCTTCGCTCACAAGGGTGGAGCGTTTAAGGCCAATGGAGGCCACCGCGAAGCCCTTGCTTTCGAGCCACGCGGTTAATTTGACGATCTGTGTGGAGCGGCCGGAGCCGTCCGCGCCCTCGATGACGATGAGGCGGCCGAGCAATTGCTCAAGATTCACGCCGGGAAGGCCGGATCCGTAAAAACGTTTTTCGCTCATCGGTGGGGGAAATGCAGGGCGAAGCGAGGAAGATCGATTTTGGAGGCAATGATCTTCCTCATTTTTTCCTGCTGCTTTTCAATAGGCTCGGTGGCGTCCATGACCACGAATTTGAATTCCTGCTCCATGGCACAATATTGGTCGTTGATGTGACCTTGAAAGATCCGGAAGCTTTCGTAGGGATCGGTTGCCAGATTCAGGTCCATGCCTGCCTCGTGGTATTTGAGCGCGGGCCTGCCTTCGAGGATGCGCGAGAGCGCCACTTCGAGGGGAAGTTTGAAGAAAAAGGTCATGTCTGGAAGACTGGCGATGCTGTAGACCTTGCGCAGCCATTCCGAATGGCACCCCCGCACCGCGTCGCGCGCGAAGGCAGTGAACATGTAGCGGTCACACAGCACGATATAACCGGCACGAAGGAGTGGATGGATCTGGCGCTCCCAACGGTCAATAAAATCGGTGCAATGGATGAGGCTGAAGGTTGTTGGCGTGAGCAGATTGTTTTTTTTGCCCTTTTTGGTGGCGCTTCGAACCAATTTGGAGGAATTCCATTCGGAAAAAAACACTTTAAGCTGCTGAAGTTCAAGCCAGCGCTTGGCGAGATAAATCTGGGTTGATTTACCAGAGCCATCAAGCCCCTCGACGGCAATCAACCTGCCAGGGTAATTGTGATGTTTCAAAACGACGGGCATATAGTGATAAGCTGCCATTTTGCTCCAGCATGGTTCAAGGAATCAAGTGACAATGCGTTGACGAATCAAGAGAGTCCTACTAGCCAATCTTGCAGGGGGCATGTAAGATGGGCTGTTCGTATGGGTTCTCCCTTGAAAATTGCAGGTCGTGAATTTCGATCCCGTCTCCTGTTGGGGACAGGTAAATTTGCGTCCCATGAAGCCATGCGTGCTGTCCTTGAGGCTTCGGGCGCGGAACTCGTGACGGTGGCGCTCAGGAGGGCGGATCTTTCAGGAAAAAAGGATCCCTTTGCCAATATTCTGGATTTCGTCGACTCCAAGAAATATCTGATCTTGCCGAACACCTCAGGTGCGATGAATGCGGAGGAAGCCATCCGGTTGGCGCGCCTGGCGGAAGCTACAGGACTTCCAAAATGGGTGAAGCTCGAGATTCATCCTGACCCGCGCTATCTGCTTCCCGATGCGGTGGAGACGTTGAAAGCGGCGGAAGTTCTCGTTCAAGAGGGGTTCACTGTCCTGCCTTACATCAATGCAGATCCTGTGCTGGCTTTGCGATTGCAGGACGTGGGTTGCGCGACCGTTATGCCGCTTGGTTCTCCCATTGGCTCCAACCGGGGCATTGAGACGCGCGCTCAGATCGAAATTATTTTGGAACAAGCGCGCGTTCCGGTCGTGGTGGATGCAGGGTTGGGAGCGCCCTCCCAGGCAGCCGAAGCAATGGAAATGGGAGCCGACGCCGTGCTTGTCAACACGGCGATTGCCATTGCGGCGGATCCGGTTCGCATGGCACAAGCTTTTTGCGCTGCTGTGAAGGCGGGAAGGGATGCCTTTGAAATCGGCCTCGCCCCGCAGAGGCGGGAGGCCGATGCGACGAGTCCTCTTACAGGGTTCCTTTAAATCTCTCGTTTCGTGGAAATGTTTCAATAAGGGATTGAATTCTAAACACCGTTGAGATTTGATTGCAGGATGGTCGACGGCGAGGCGTGGTATTTCCTTAGAGGGCAGGAAACGGTAGGCCCACTTTCGAGAGAAAGCTTGCTGCAGAGCCACCGGTCAGGCCAGGTCTTGCTGGAAACGCTGGTTTGGAGCGAGGGGATGGAAGGTTGGAAACCAGCGGGTGGCATTCCAGGCCTGCTTTTCGAGGTTCCCCGGATTGAGCCCAAGCCCTTTTCCGGAGCATTCACAACCGACAGTAAACCGAGCATGGCATTCACAAAGACAGCAGCTCGATTGTCGAAATCGAAAACGACGCCCAAAAAGAAAAAGAAGAAAAGTTCTGGAGAGGAAGATTCTCGCAAGATGATGGCGGTGACGTTTTTTACCTCCCTCTTCATGGTCGCCATGGGAGCGATCGCCTATTTTTTCCGAGATCGTCTTCCGAATGTGACGTGGTTTGTATGGCTTTCTCTTGGACTGGGGGGCTGCGGCGTTCTTTCGCTTCTTGGTTTGCGTGTGTTGGACGGGATTTTCCGTTTTGCGTCTCTTCTCCTGCTTGTGCCCCCGCTCATGCTCTTTTGGCCTTTGATCATGGGAGATGAATCTTGGAGAACGATACCGGATGCAGAATACCTCTTTGTCGGATATTGCGCCCTCTATTGCCTCACGATCCGGATCGGTCTCCGGGATTATGTGGTTGCCGGACTCAGCACGATTGCGGCGCTTACAGGCTCCGTGACTTTGGCTTTTTCGCTCTGTGTTGCGCTTTCGATATGGAAACCTGCCGGTTGGGATGAACTGCTTGAAAAAGGCGGCCAGGTGCGTCTTCCAGGTCTTTTGGCTCAGGCTGTCAATCATCCCCAGTGGGGGACCCATGTCGGAACCCTGGAACTGCCCATTCCCAATGGCGACCTTCGGCACGCCATTGAAAGAGCGACGTTCAAGCGCCAGGCACAAGGCGGATATCAGCTCACGCTCAAGACTCTTGATGGCCTCGTCTTCCAGGTTCCCATGACCGGTGTGAAAACCGCTGATGTGATAGGTCAGGACTGGCCAATTTCGCTACCCACCCACCGCATCGACGAGATGGAGCGCATGGAGATGTCTCTTCCAGGAGACAAAGTATTGCCGGTCGTTTCCGCGACGCTGCATGTCGATCGCATCCAGAACAGCACGTGGGAAGGCTCGATCAAGATCCAGGTTGGCAAAGATAAGGAACTCGTGTCGACGATGATCGTTGGAACGTTCAAGACCTCGGTGATGCAGCAATAGAACGCCCGGAGGTCAGATTTCGTAATCCGTATCGGAGATCCGGGCGGTCTGGAGCAGATAGTCGAGGATTCCCGCGACTGATTCCGAAGCGGTTTCCTGCGCCGTATGGAGGACGAGATCCGGTTTTTCCGGGACCTCATATGGCGAGGAGATGCCGGTGAACCCCTTGATCTCGCCGGCGCGGGCTTTTGCATACAATTTTTTTGGGTCACGCTTCTCGCAGGTTTCGAGCGGGCAATCGATGTGGATTTCGTAAAAACGAACCTGTCCCTCCGTCATGATTTCCCGCGCGCGGGCGCGGTCGGATCGGAAGGGCGAAATGAGCGACGTGATGACAATGAAACCCGCATCGGCAAAGAGCTTCGCGACTTCCGCCGCGCGACGAATATTTTCGGAACGGTCCTCGGGGGAGAACCCTAGATTTGCATTGAGACCGTAGCGTAAATTGTCGCCGTCGAGCACATATGCTTGCATGCCGCGGTTGAAGAGTTCGCGTTCCAATGACGTGGCGATCGTCGATTTACCCGAGCCTGAAAGTCCGGTGAGCCAGATGACTGCGCCGTAATGGCTGTTGCGCGAGGCACGCTCGCTTACGGACACCTCGGTCTGCAACCACGTGATATTTTCACTTACAGGCTGCGCGACACGCGTTTCGTAGAGGATGTGCGTCGTGATGCCGCCGCCTGAAACTTCGCGATCGTCTACGATCACGAAGCGGCCCGTTTCGGCGATGCGCATGTGATCGTCGAGGGCCAGGGGAAGGCGGGCACGGAGCGTGAGCTCTGCGACGTCATTGCGCGCAACATGTTCACGTTTTTCCTTCGTTTCAGAAAGCGTGGACGCATCGATCACCTTTTCGATCGACTTTACTTCGCATTCAATTTCCTGCGTGGTGAGCTTGATCTTGTATTTCTTTCCGATTTGCAAGGGAGTTCGCCCCATCCAGAACACGTTGGCACTGAACTCACGTGTCATGCAAGGAGGTGACGATTCAAGACACGCCACCTGGCCGCGTTCGACGAAGATTTGTTCGGCAAGCGTCACACCGATCGATTCGCCCGCGCCTGCCACGAGACTTGATGGCGCGTTCCAGCGCTCGATCGTGTTCACCACGCTGGATTTGCCGCTTGGCCAGAAATAAAGACGATCCCCCACCTTGAGCGAACCGGATTCGATGCGGCCCGCCAGGATGCGGCGGTGGTCAAAACGGTAGACATCCTGGATGGGGAAGCGCAGGGATAAGTGCGTGGGAAGGGGAGGAACTTTGAATTCGTCAAGCGCTTGCAGCACCGTGGCGCCTTTGTGCCAGGGCATGTTCGAACTGTGCGAGGCGATGTTATCGCCATTTTTGGCTGAAATCGGAATGAAGGTCTTCGGTTCCACGTGGATCTGCTTCAAAAAGGCGCGATATTCTGTTTCGATGCTCCGAAACACAGACTCGTCGTGGTTTTTCAGGTCCATCTTGTTCACGAGCACGACGACCTGCTGGATGCCGAGGAGATGGAGGAGATAACCGTGACGCCGCGATTGTTCCTGAACGCCCTCGTTTGCATCGATCAGGAGCAGCGACGCGTCCGCGTGCGCTGCCCCGGTGATCATATTTTTGAGAAATTCCTTATGGCCGGGAGCGTCGATAATCACGTATTGCCGCTTCGGCGTGCGGAACCAGATTTGCGCTGTGTCGATTGTGATGTTCTGGTCGCGTTCGGCCTGCAGTCCGTCCATGAGATTGGCAAATTCGAAGGGGACGCCGCGTCGCTGGGCGATTGCGACGAGCTGTTCGTATTTACCTTCGGGAAGCGATCCCGTGTCATAAAAAAGTCTGCCGACAAAAGTGGATTTGCCGTGGTCGACGTGGCCGACGATCACGATCTTAAGTTGTTCGTCCTGGGATGCGGTGAGAGAAGTTTCCATGGCGGCTTACATATATCCGTCGCGACGAAGTTTCTCGAAAGCATCTTCCGATTCCTTATCCTGGGCGCGTCCCGATCGCTCGGAAGTGTTGGTCTGGCGAAGTTCGGCAATGATTTCCGGCACCGTGCGCGCATGGGATTTGATGGGAAACGTGCATGGGGCGCAACCGAGGCTGCGATAGCGCTCGCCTTTTTCATTGGCAAAATAAAGCGGGATGACCGGCATTTTTTCCCGCTCGATATATTCCCATACGTTGAGCTCGGTCCAGTGGAGCAGGGGATGGATACGGATGTGCGTGCCGGGTTCGAAATCCGTCTTGAACTGGTCCCAGAGCTCCGGTGGCTGATCCGTGACGTTCCATTCCATGTTCTTATCGCGTGGAGAGAAATAGCGTTCTTTGGCGCGCGTCGGATCTTCATCGCGTCGTACGCCAACGATGACACCGGTGAACTTATGTTTCTCGAGCACCTCCTTGAGTCCATCCTTCTTCAGCATGCCGCAGCATTCGACCCTTGTGGCCTTGCCCTGGGGGAAGGTTTGCCCTTCGCGCAGCACCCGTTCGTTCTTCCCCACGACGAGCTGGAGGTTCCATTCTTTCACGAGCTGATCGCGATATTCGATCATCGACGCAATTTTGTAGGTGGTGTCGACGTGGACGAGCGGAAATGGAACGTGTCCGAAGAACGCTTTGCGCGCGAGCCAGAGCAGCACCGTAGAATCCTTGCCGATGCTCCAGAGCATCGCGAGATTTTCAAATTTATTGAAGGCTTCCCGAAGGATGAAAATGCTTTGGTTTTCGAGAATATCGAGATGGTTCATGGCAAACTATCAGTATGAGGAAAAAGTGGAAAAATGTCTTTTAAAAAGAGGTTTTGATTCAAGGGAAACATCCTTTTTACGCCTCGGCGTTTTTCGCGAGGCTATTCTACTTTCTTCTTCATGAAGGTGTGAATGCCGCATTCGGTCTTGTTGAAACCTGTCCAGCGGCCGGCACGCTCGTTTTCACCCTGAGCCGCCTTGCTTGTGCAGGGGACGCAGCCAATGGAGCCGTATCCCTGATCGTGCAGCGGATTATAAGGAATCTGATGTTTTTTAAGATAATCCCAAACCGCCTCGCGCTTCCAGTTGGCCATGGGATTAAGCTTAACAATCTCGCGGTTCATGATGGGATCGAACTCGTAAAGTTCAACGATGCCAATGGAGGAGCGCGTATCGGATTGTTGCCGACGAAGGCCTGTGATCCAGCAGTCAAGCGATTGGAGCTTTCTTTGCAGCGGTTCCACCTTGCGCATGAAACAGCAGGAATCCGGATCGTTTTTCCAGAGTTCCGGGCCATATCGCGCGGCCTGCGCGTCCACGCTGAATTCAGGTTCCAAACTTTCGATGGAAATGCCGAAGAACGTTTCCAATCGCTTCTTAAGTTCGACCGTTTCCCGGAAGAGGAGGCCGGTGTCGAGCGTGAAAACGGGCAGAGGAAGTTTCTCCTCCTGCGCAATGTGCATCATCACGAGGCCGGCGCCCTGAAAGCTGGTGCCGATGGCGGCCCGATTGCCGAACGTTTTCCACGCCCAGAGCATGATCTCCCTGGTGTCCGCTTTTTCGAAGCGGACATTGAATTGCGAAATCTGGGATGCGCTGAATGACATCTACTTTTTTAGAGCGGCGTTCTCGTGAGCGCCGCCATCCTCATTAGCCTTCGATCGTATTGATTTCGACGGGTTCGACCTTCACTTTCATTTTCTCGAGCCACTGGATCGCCTTTTTGATCTCGGAGCGTTGCCCTTCAATGGAAAGTGAAATAATGCCGAGCTCGGTTGTGACACTGGCCTGGCCAATGTTCGTGACGAGATCGAATTTGTGTCCGATCTCCCAGATAATGGGGCGCTGAACGATCTTGGAAGGAATCGTGAGCCAAAAGCGGCGTGTTTCTTTTTTCTTCATGTCAGCCTCCGGCGATGGCAGGAACGATGCTCACTTCGTCACCCTCTTTGACGCCCGTCTCTTGGCTTTTGAGAAAACGGATGTCTTCGTCGTTCAGGTACACGTTAATGAAGCGGCGCACCTCGCCTTTTTCGTCGCACAAGCGTTCCTTGATTCCTGGGAATCGTTTTTCCAGAGATTCAATGATCTGGCCGATCGTGGCGCATTTTTCGACCTCGACCACCTCCTTGTCCTTGGTGATCTTGCGCAACGGGGTTGGGATACGGACTTTAATGGGCATTGGGATTCCTTAGTTTAGCGTTATTTTTTGAAATCTGCGTGGTAAATCTTTTCATCGAATTCGCTCAGCTTTGCATGGATGAGCCGAGGCTGGCCGCAATGGCCGGCAATGGCCTCCTGCGTCTTGAGTCCGTGGCCCGTGATGCAAAGGACGATCGATTCGGTGGCGGCGATGGTGCCATTCGCGACGAGTTTTTTCGCGCAGGCGACAGTGACGCCTCCCGCGGTTTCCGCGAAGATGCCTTCGCAACCAGCCAAAAGCTGGATGCCTTCAATGATTTCCACGTCGGTTGCATCTTCGCATGAAGCCCCGGTTTCGCGAATGCTCTGAATCGCGTAGTAACCATCCGCGGGCGTTCCGATGGCGAGAGATTTTGCAATGGTCTTTGGCGACGCCACAGGCTTGAGAATGTCGCTGCCATTCTTGAATGCATGGCTGATGGGAGCGCACCCGGTGGCCTGCGCTCCATGGATGCGGCATTTTGTCGTCTTCATGAGACCAACCTTTTTCATTTCCGTGATTGCCTTGTGAATTTTTGTCAGGAGCGAACCGGAGGCCATGGGAACGACGATGTTGTCGGGGAGTTTCCAGCCAAGCTGTTCGGCGATTTCGTAGCCGATGCTCTTCGAGCCTTCCGCATAATAGGGGCGAATGTTCACGTTCACAAAAGCCCAGCCATATTTGCCGGCGATCTCCGAGCAGAGACGGTTCACCTGGTCGTAGGCACCATGGATGCCAACCACGTTCGTGCCGAAGACGAGACTGCCGAGCACTTTGCCTTGTTCCAGATCGGCTGGGATGAGCACGTAGCTTTTGAGGCCTGCACTCGCGGCGTTTGCGGCGACGGAGTTTGCGAGGTTGCCGGTGGAGGCGCATGCAACGGTCGTGAAACCGAGTTCTTTTGCGCGCGAAAGAGCGACAGAGACGACGCGGTCTTTGAAGGAGAGGGTCGGATAATTGACCGTATCGTTCTTGATGTAGCACTCGCGCACGCCGAGTTCTTTGGCGAGGCGGTCAGCTTTTACGAGGGGCGTGAAGCCGACTTGGGCGCCCACGGTGGGTTCGCCTTCGATCGGCAGCAGCTCCTTATAGCGCCACATGGACTTGGGTCGTGAGGCGATCTTTTCGCGGGAAATGGCCTTTTTGATCGTTGCATAGTCATAATCGACTTCCAGCGGACCGAAGCAAAACTCACACACGTGCGTCGCTTCCGCTGGATACAAACGTCCGCATTCGCGGCATTTGAGTCCGGTGAAAAATCCCTTGGAATGTGAATGCATAGTGAGGCTCGAGGGCGGAACGATGGCGATGCGAAATACCTTCGATTCGAAGAGCTTGCAAACAACTCTTCTCACCGAAGACGAATCCAGAGAAGAGGGAGGTGCTCCTCTCATCTTTTCCTAGATCTGCACCCAGGCTGGATTTGGCACCTAGTCCTTCACCGGCAGGCCGGGAAGCGGTTGTCGTGGTTTCGCAGGGCCAGTCCCTCCACCACTCTTGATGAGTTTCGGTAAAATTAACCGAGTCCTTCAAAAAGTCAATCTTCTTCCAACTGCTTGGGATTAGAATGCCGGCTCGCAACGAGGGAGGCAGCTGTTGCTTTCGGAATGTCCTTTTTGGCCCACAGATCGATTTGATTTTATGAGAAAGCAGGCCTTCCTCATTTTTGACGAACTTCATGGGTCAAAACCGAACACTTCGTCTGCTGCCAGATGATGGCAACTACGAATTCGCCACGAGCGCTCCTCCAATGACGATCAGCAGGGCTCCGATGAGAAGCGGAAGAACCTGGACGTTTTTCCATTCCGAATAAAGCCAGAGGCTGAGGAGGACCACCAGGAGCGTGTTCATATTGTAGAGCGGTGCCAGGCGGGAAAGGGGCGTGGAGTATCGGGTCAGGGCCATCGAAACCAGCCCCATCGCGAGGATCCAGAAGACGCCGATCAGCATGGCGCAGGCGCCCGAAGTGAGTGAAATCGTGCGGCCTGGAAGGAATAGCCAGAAGGCCAAACCGGCGAGCGTTGCGCCCATCCCCGCACAGACGAGATAGGGGCCGATGCTGATGCCGGATTGGGCGCACGTTTTTTGGAAAAAGCCGCCCAATCCGAAAATAAGCGCGGGAAGCAGGCCTCCCACAATCACACCGGTCCATTGAGATTGAGACATGCGTGGAAACTACTGGGGTTCGCGCTTATGGGCAACCTTCGATTCACAATCGGACAGATCTCCGCTTGACTTGCTTTTTCAATGAGAGAAAGTTCAGGCCTATGCATTTGCCGGATGCGGTCCTGAGCCTGCCTGTGGTTGCGGGGACGAGCTTGATCTCTCTGGCTGCCTTGATCTGGTCTTGCATCAAAATTCCCAAGCAGCCCCGTTATTTTTTTGAATTGGCATGCATGGCGATGGGTCTCTTTCTCATCCAGCTTCTCGCACTGGATTTTTCCTGGCAGTTTCTGGGTGCCGCGCTTGCAGGAATTGTTCTCGGTCCGTTCCGTGGTGTGCTGGTTGTTGCGATGATGATCGGATTTCATTGCCTGGTTGGACGATTTTCATGGATCCACGCAGGGCCCCAAATTTTTAACGAAGCCATGTCTGTCTGGACTGGTTGGGCGGTGTATCATCTCTGTGGCGGTTTCAAGCGTCCCATGCTTTCAGCGATCGTTGCCGGCTGGGTCTGCGTGGCACTGGTTTGGACGGCTTATGGTCTGGAACTCTTTTTTTCTGGCGCCGAGGTGGATGTGAATTGGTCTCACCTTCTACTTCCCGGAATTTTTGAGGGAGGCGCGACGGCGATTGCGGTGGCCTTGAAGCGCCTTCTGACACCCGCTCCATTTTTTAATGGAGATGTAATATGCCCGACGCGGAATTAATCGAAACGAGAGTCTATTCCATTTCCGAGCTGACGCGACGGATTCGCGCTGCGTTGGAGCGAGTGATCGGAGCCGTCTGGGTGGAAGGGGAAGTTTCCAACCTGAGTTATCAGCCAAGCGGCCACGTCTATTTCACACTGAAAGATGCCAATTCCCAGCTGAGCGCGGTGATGTTCCGTTCCGAGGCGTCTCGTCTGCGGTTCCGGCTTCGCGATGGCATGCTGGTGCAGGGCTACGGACGCATCACAGTCTACGAGAAGCGGGGAGCTTATCAGATTGTGCTCGAGACGGTGCAGCCGACAGGGAAGGGAAATTTGCAAGCGGCATTCGAATTGCTCAAACGCAGGCTTGAGAATGAGGGCCTCTTCGACCCAGCACGAAAGCGCCCGCTGCCCGAATTTCCGAGAAATGTGGGGGTCGTCACGTCGTCCAGCGGTGCTGCCATCAGGGATTTCTGCCGCGTGCTGCATCGCCGTTTTCCTGGAATCCGAGTCGTCGTTGCACCCACCCGCGTGCAGGGGGATGGTGCGGCGCAGGAAATCGCTGCCGCTCTTGATTTGCTCAACATCGTGAACGCGGCGGGTGACCCTTGCGTGATCGATGTGATCGCGATCGTGCGCGGCGGCGGTTCGATCGAGGATCTTTGGGCATTTAATGAGGAAGTGGTTGCGCGAGCTGTGGCGCGATCCAGAATTCCGACGATTTCAGGCGTGGGCCATGAAGTGGATTTCACGATCTGCGATTTTGTTGCGGATGCGCGTGCGGCAACTCCCAGCATGGCCGCTGAAATGGTCATTCGTCCGCAGGCTGAATATCTTCTTGAGGTGGCGCAACTGACGCGCACACTTTATCGTTGTTCGAAGCTCGCGCTCGGAAAAAGGCATCATCATCTCGTCGAATTGCGCGAAGCGATGCGGCGCCAGGAACCCCGGTTTTATCTGCGGCAGATGCGCCAGCGCCTGGATGAAGCGGTTGATGCACTGCAAGAAGGAATCCGACGCGGCCTCACCGATCTGCGGCATCGCTGGCAGCATGCGGCCAATCACATGCGGGAGCTCACTCCTGCCGTTTTCGTTGAGCGCAAAAACACTTCCTTGCAGAACTTGAGCCAGCGGCTGGCGTCGAACCAGGCGAAGGCGTTCAGCCGCATCCGTCATAGACTCGAAATGAGCAGCCAGCGTCTTGAGTTGCTCAGTCCGAACGCGACGCTTGGGCGCGGTTACTCCATCACCCTGAACGCCCGGACTGGCGATGTTCTGCGTTCAGTCCGTGGGGTTTCGGGAGGCAAGCTTCTGATCACACGCTTTCGTGACGGAGAGATCAGGAGCAAGGTCGAGGGGTGAGTGTTACGCGCGACGTTGGAGAGCGGACTTTTTAGACCTGATTTTGGGCCGTGATTTGATGTGCGGCACGGGAGAGATTACCACAAACGGAGCATAGGCAGGCTGCATGCGTTCCGGCAAGGTTGCCGTCAGGAGCACGTGATTGCCCTCATATTCCTGCTTCAGAACTTCTCCGTGCCGATAGATGGCCGAGATGAGATCGTGGCGGGACTGCGGCAACCGATAGTGCGCGCGTGTCATCCGAGAGGGAATCATGTTGGTCATGACATGCTGCAGTTCGTCGATCCCCTTGCCGGTGAGGGCTGAGACAAAAATGGCATTTGGAAATTTTCTGCGGAGGTTTGGAATCACGGTGGGATTGGTGACTGCGTCGATCTTATTAAACACCGTGATCATCCCCTTCACATCGGCGCCCAGTTCCTCGAGGACGCGCAAGGTTGTTTCATGAAATTCCAGGATTGCATCCTGCGTGACGTCCAGGACATGGATGAGAAAATTGGCAAGGACAGATTCCTCGAGCGTCGCCTTGAACGATTCGATAAGGGAATGAGGAAGGCGGCGGACGAAGCCGACGGTGTCGGTGAGCAAAATGTCTTGCGCGTTTGGCAAGATGAGTTTGCGTGTTGTGGTATCCAGCGTGGAAAAAAGTTTGTCTTCGACCAGCACTTCGGCGCCCGTCAGCTTTCGAAAGAGGCATGATTTACCCGCATTGGTGTAACCGACGATCGCGACGTGCGGTGTGGGCCGGCGTTGCCGTTGCTTGCGGCGCGTGGCGCGCTGCGATCGGAGCTTCTCGAGTTCAGCTTTGAGTGTGTCGATGCGTTTTCGGACAAGACGCCGGTCGGTTTCCAACTGGGTTTCTCCGGCGCCCATGGCGCCCATGCCGCTTCCGCCCTGGCGGCTCAAATGGGTCCATGCGCGAGTGAGGCGAGGCAGCGAATATTCCATGCGCGCGAGTTCAACCTGAAGGCGTGCTTCTTTTGTCTGCGCCCGCTTGTCGAAGATATCGAGGATCACCTCCTCGCGATCGATGGTGGCGAGTTTCGACAGCTCTTCCCAGTTGCGCTGTTGGCCAGGGCTGATCGGCGTGTCGAAAATGATCGCATTGGCTTGGAGCTGTTGGGCGGCCGCGGATATTTCTTCCGCCTTGCCGCTGCCGACAAAGTACCGCGCGTGCCGCTGGTGCATCCGTACCAACACCTGTCCGACGATGACAATTCCCAGAGTTTCAACGAGCTGTCGCAGTTCGTCAAGCAGGTTGGCGGCTTCCTCGCGGGTTTCGTGAAGGCAGATTCCGACCAGATACGCTCGGCGTTTTGGAGGTGTTGTGGAGATCCAGGAGTTCATTGTTCAAAGCGCTGCTGCAGGATGCTGGCAAAAGCACCCACAGGAATCGCGGAGCTAATCTGTGCGGCGGGGATCTTCCTTGTTCACTTCAAACCGGATGACTTTCTTATCCTGGAAAAAGACTATTTTCGAGCCGGTGATCACTTGCTGATAAATGGTGGAAACGTAATTTGTGCCGCCGATGATCGTCTGGGTTTGAACAGGAACCATTTTATACGAAAGATACGACCATTTCTCAGAAGAACCAGCGGGCTCAACGACCGTCGATTTGGAGTTGGGGCGACCGAGTATTTTTGTGATTGCGTCTTCAGGCATGCCAACGAGGATTTCCTTCTTGGCAATGGCCTGTTTTATTTTTTCTTCATCCGCACGCTTGGCCTCGAGCTCAGTGATGACGGATTCCGGAATGGGTTCGAGATCGCTGACAAGGAGCCAGCCTTCGGCTTTGCCGTTGGTGACGCGGGTCTCGACCAGATGCCGGTCAGCGCCAATTGCGATGAGATGCACGGTCTGCCCCTGAGGGACAGAATCGATGGGGCTGTTTCCCTCGCGGCTGAAGGTGAGGATTGTCGGACGGATCGTTTTGAGGAGAACCGGGTTTTTGAGATAATCATCGACATAGACGACATCCATGCGGAGCCGATCGGAGCAGAAAGAAAGGGGGCCAAAACCGACCCATGCAGCAAAAACGGCCAAAAGGGCGAAGCGGAGGGCATGAAGTTTCATGAGTGCGGATAGAATAGGAAACCTTTGCCAGCGGGAGGTCAAGCCCACGCCGATCTGCATCAGGGTTTTCACTTCATAATTTCGACGAGCTTGACGTCATCCAGGTAGACCGTGCCTTTCCCGTAAAATGAAATTTCCAGCGAGCCGGTGCTGGGCTGGCCATTGCTGTCGAAGTGTTTCTCCTTCGTCCCGATCAGGCGGTAGGTCTTGCGATATTGATTCCAGGCACTATTCACGGCGACCAAATCCGTGAATCTGTGGTCGACAAGAGAGGGGGCGCCTTTGGGATTCTTGAGGTCTGGCACTTCCTCGTTGTAATAAATTAAATAACTAATTTTCATATCCTCGCCTTTGCGCCAAAAGCTGAGCTCGTATTCCTTGCCCATGGTAAACTGAATGATGGGTGTGGTCATCGCGTAGACGCCTTCGGTATAGCCGTTGAGTCCAGGCAAGCCGGTGTTTTCGAGCATGAACCAGCCGAAAAATTTATCGTACCACGAGAGTTTGAATGCATATTTGCCATCCCTGGGTGTGGAAGCGGGATCGTCTTCCTGGGAGACAACCTGGGCGATCGGAGCGGAGGTGTTGAAAGGGAGCCCGGATTCTCTCGCCCCGATCATGGGCGCATCATCCCAGTTGCTTGGCTGCTTAAAGTCCATTGCCAGGTCGATGCCCTTGATGGCTTTGCCCGGCAGGATGGTAGGATTTTTTCGGTCGCCGCTTCCAAGCGCGACCATCAGCGTGCCGCCTGCCGTTCCATACAGGATGTCGGGAATGCCATCATCATTGAAGTCGCAAACGCAAACGCTCATGACGTAGTTCATTTTTTCATCGTTTCCGATTTTAATGAGCTTGGTCAGTTCGATGGGGGCGATTTTGTTGGGAACAGCCGTGGATTCTTTTGTGCCCAGGTAAAGCAGGACTTCGCCGTCGCGGTCGCCGACAATCAGGTCAGGAATTCCATCGCCGTTCCAATCATAGACGCAAGGTGCCAGGATTTCGTGCCCGTCACCATAGGCGAGGGTGAATTTTTGATCCGATCTGAAGCTTGGATTCGATTTGCTTCCGACATTGAGCCAGATGGAAATCGAGTTGGCGGAATAAGATCCCTCCCCACAAATCAGGTCGGGCAATCCATCGCCATTCCAATCGTAGAAAATTGGAGCCGAGTAATTTCCTATGTTGAGGGGTTGTCCTGCTTCCATGATTTTGGGAGCTTGCGCACCAATCTGGGGATGCGGCCACGGAGGTGGCGGAAACCAGCGGGGTTTACCCATGGAGCTGACCCATTTCGGATCGGTTGCGGTCCCTTGATTGAGCAATAGATTGATATCGCCTTGAATGTTGCCGAAAAGAATGTCCACTTTGCCGTCATTGTTCCAGTCCACCGCATGGATGCGCGCGCCCGTGCCGAGGTTGGTCTGCACGAGATTGGCATGCTGGAAAACAGGCTGCCCTTTTCTGCCTACGTTTGGGTACCAATAAAGATAGCCGAGCGAGCTTGCGACAATGAGGTCGGGCAATCCGTCGCCGTTCACATCCACGAACGAAATGGATGGACCGAAGGGCATGGGAGTGTAGCTGTTGCCTGTTTCGCGGTTGAGGACGATGGAATTTCCGCGCATCACCTTCAGGTTCCCGCTGCTGTCGACCCCATCCCACAAATTCGGGGAGGTGGAAAATCTTTCGAAGCTTCCATTGTAAATCAGATTGCGCGAATTGGGTTTGGGATCCGGAGGCGCGGAGACGCCGACCATGCCGGAAAGGAGCATCCAAATCGTCAAGAGACGAAGGAATCCCCCTCTTTTTGGAAAGTAAAACGGCAGCATCACGTGCCTCCTTGAGGCAAGGTCAGGAATGAGTCCTGGTATCGTGTGAGCAGGAAGATGACAATATTGATGCCGAATTGGTAGGCGGAAACAACGCTTTGCCGATTCACATTTCGGAAGAATTCATATTGATTCTGGATCCCCGTCGAATAGCTGCTTCCGGTGGTGTAGACATTCCCGTTTTGAGTTGGAGCGTAGTAGTTGAAATGCGGTCCCCATCGCGGGTAATTCATTTGCTGACTCGGGCTCCAATCCATCCCCAAATCGATTTCGTCCTTCGGCGTCAAGGCGGCCTCCCAAAGGTCGCTATAAGCGTTGAGTGTGTAGAACACCGAAACTTCGCCGCCGATCTTAATCACTTCAACCGGCTCCTTGTAAAAGTTCATTCCGGCTGGGGGGGCGGGAAAATTGAAGTAGTTGTTGAAAACGGGGTGGGAATTGTTGATGGGCTCAAAATCGCGGTCCGGCAAGATTTTTTTCATCTCCCGGCGGATGGCGATATCGAAAAGGCTTCGGCGTCCTGGGTAGGCATTGTCAATCCAGAGAGCGCCCCCCAGCATCAGATATTCACGCAGGTTTTTCGCCTCGGCCTCGGTGAAATAAAAATCCCTGTGGCCGGTGATAAAAATGAAGGGCGGTTTGACCTTGTCAATCCAGTCGCGGCTGGAAAGCTTTAACGCTTCGGGAAGGAGATTGGCTTTGACGCGTCCCTGACTCCATCGGTCGATCTGGGTCATGAGATTGAAGAGGCAATTCCCGTACCATCGGTCATCGGCAAGGGCGCCGAAGTTACAATCCCAGTCACCACCCGAATATTGTGCCACGTAACAGGTGAATTTTGCGACCGTCTGCCGTCCTTTGCCCGAGGCGCCGGGTTTCCCATGTTCACCGGTGACGCCCTGTTCATGAAACTGACGCACTCCTTGCAGGCGGTTTATTTCGGTTTTCTGAAGAAGATCGCGGACGTTCTGATCCGATTGGACCTCGAGACTGTCCGCCACCACCATCGGAATATCAGGCGGAGGCACATTGAAATCCGCCGTCAACTTCGAGCTGGCGATGCGAGCCACGACCTTCGTGGGATCAGGAGCAACCTTCACTTCCATCTTTTTCTCTTGCTCGACTACCGTCGGCGGCGGCGGCGGGGCTGTCTGTGGAATGGCGACGAGCACTTCGCCTTCATTCTCGAAGATACCCTTCAGATCGAGCGCTTCGAAAACGACATGGCCGCCAAAGAGGAAAATTCCGACAAGATGGAGGATGACGGCGATGAGAAGATAGCGCGTATTGATGACGCGGTGCAGCCATCGCTTCAGACGGGCCTTGGGCGACTGATCGAAGAGAGGATCGAGTTCAATGCGGGCCATGGGACGGAGTCTTCACGATGCATTAAAAGAAATGTTTTTTACTTTGGCGGCGGAGCAGGCATTCAATACATCGATCACGCGCCGGTGTGGGACATTCGACTGCGGCACGATCACGACGGGAATGCGATCGTCGAACAGTTCAATCTGTTCCTTAAGTTTATCACGCAGTTTGTTAAGTTCCTTGTCCTGTGGCGTCCCGACCGGGTCACCGTTCATCGTCACGGCGCCGTCCACATCGATTTCAATGTGCATATCCACAGTGACATTGGCGTCCGTGTCCCCCATGCTTGTGCCGGGAAGTCCGATGCCCAATTCATTCTCCACCTGTTTGAGCGCCACAGTCGTCATGAAAAAAACCATGAGAACCAAAATGAGATCGATCATGGGCGCGATCTGGAACCCGACGTCTCCCTCGTGATGGCTGGTTTTTCCTTGCATCGTTTTAGTGGGGCGAAGCCCTGACGTTCTTAGGTGGCAATTCGCGTGAGAGCACGGAAAAGGTGATGTTGTCGACCTGAGCGGCGGCGCACGCGGCCATCACTTGCTGCACGAATGAGTAAGGCACGTTTTCATCGGCGCGGATCACCGCCCGGAAATACGGTTTATTTCCCTTCCTTTCGTAGATGATGTTGGTGATTTCGGCGGGGTTATGAATCGTTTTTTCCTCGAACTCGATCACTCCCTGTCTGCGCGAGGCGATCCAGCCGATGTTGATCAGCACTTCACCGGGAGAAGCCTCCTTCGCCTTGCTTTCGGGCGCGACGGGCAGTTCAAGTTCGATGCTAGTTTTTGTCTTCAGCACCTCGGTCGACGTAATACTCATGAAGAACGTCATGAGCACGAGCAGGACGTCGATCATGGGGGCGACCTGAAACTCAGGTTCCTCCATCGGGAAAGCTTTATGGAACGACCTAAGTGCCATAAGAGAATGATGGCGATGAAGGAAACTTCAGCTCCACTGCAGTTCAGCGCCGCATTTTCCGCATTTTGGCGTGCCGGTGGCGAGGGGGTGCTGGCATTGCGGACAGACTGTGGTGACGCCCGTGATGGCCTGGCTCGTGCGTCGTTCGATCAATCCTGACTCCTTCTGTGGGGTGGCGGGTGCGGCGGCGCCTCCCGCGAGTTCGGATTCCAGCGTCTCGCCGATGTTGATGCCTTGGAGTTCCTCGTAGTTCACATCGACCATCAATTGGTTAATGATGTCCTCGGAGAGCACGATGACGAGTTGCAGCCGGTTGCGCAGGAAGTAATAAAGGAAGAAGGCGGGGATGGCGATGCCAAGGCCGCTGGCGGTGGAGATCAATACTTCGCCAATGGCCGCCGCGAGCTTGGTGGGGTCGCCAATGCCGCCGGAACCAAGGGTTTGAAACGCCTGGATCATTCCCCACACGGTTCCGAGCAGGCCCACCATGGGAGAGACAACGCCGATCGTGGAGAGATATGAAATTTTCGTTCGGAAGACCATGCTCTCCTTCAGACTATGGTCGGAGAGTGCTGTTTCGCACGCGTTTCGTCCTCGTCCGATGCGCTCAAGGCCGCGCCGGAGGATGTTGGTGAGGAAACTTGGGTGTGCTTTGCAAAGACGCCACGCTTGCTGGTAATTTTCCTCCGCGAAAGCCGCGCGCAACTTGCGCACAACGTCGCCCGGGGCGAATTTCGGCAGTCGGATGCGAATGAAACCTTCAATAATCAATGAGACACACCATATCGAGATGATCCCAAGCGGATACATGATGAAGCCGCCCTGTTTGATCAGGCCGATCACCGTTCTGCCTTCGATCTGTTCCACGCGTGGCGCCGGAGCTGAGGAACCTGTTTCTGTTTGCGCCTGCGCCAGATCATGCTGCAGGAAGAGCATGCAGGTCAGGAAAAGGGCTTGCCCGACGCGCGTTAAACGAAAGAGAGGAAAAGCGTGCTTCATAATGGGGATTTCTCGATCTTCGGTAGAGATTCAAGTTTCTTTTTGGCGTCGGCCACGAGGGGTGACAATGGATGTTCCTGGATCAAGTCTTCGAGCTGTCCGCGCGCGCGCGGCAGCTTGTTTATTTTCTCAAAAAGAAGGGCGCTTTGAAATTGCGCTTCGGCAACCGCATCGGAATCAAGATAATAGAGGGTTGTGGCGCTTAGAAATGCCTCAAGCGCCTTATCGTCTTGTTTTGCCACAAGATAGCATTTCCCAAGGAGGACGGATGCACGGCTGAGGGCTTTGTTTTGATCAGCCGTCAAGGCCATTTCAGTCGAATGGCTTTGAAAAAGAGTTTCAAGCTCTTTGCGCGCGGCGTCAAATTGCTTCAATTGATAAAGCGCCAGGCTTTCGCCTGCCAGAGCCATATCGAGCTTGGGACTTTGAGGGTAGATGGTGCGCAATTGTGAAAAACGCTCGAGTGCATTGGACCAATCCTGAATGGCAAGATAGCTTTGAGCAAGCTGGAGAAGAGCGTCTTCCATCCAAGACACCGGTAAACCTAAAAAATTCGTGACCGTAGGATCAAGCGTTGCGATGGCTGCCGCGTCCTTGCCTGCCTCCGCGTCCTGAATTCCTTTCGTCACCGAATCTGGAATGGCCATTTCCACCCGATCGACGTTGGCCAAGGCAAGACCGGTCGTCCCTGCCTCGCCGATTTGGACATAAATTTGGTTTTTTTCCATGCCAAGAATGACGCCTGTCGTGGGGACCGACGATCCTTTCAGGAAAACCTTGTCTTCTGCGGCGGCGTTCAGGATCAGGACGAGGGCAATTCCGATTCGACTGAACCCTCTCATTGCAGATGCCATCATGACGTAAGCGTAAGAGTAGCAGGCTTTTGGAACGCGTCAACTCACATCCAAACTCCTCCTTCGAGAGGCTGTTTTTTTGACGGTTTGCTGGGCGCGCACCCCTTTTCTCGCTTGGGAAAGAAGTCCGTCAATTTCGTCTCCGATCGAGGGATCGTCCTTCATCCGATATTTGAAATCCATCAGGGCTTTGACCGCTTCACAATGGCTCGTGGTCATCAACGCCGTCAGGTTAAATCACGTGTCGATTGCTTTCAATTCAAAGCTTGCATGATCAAGTGCTGAAAAAAGCGAAATGAACGCGCGAAAACGTTCCTACTTTTTCTACAACCTGCTAATTTCCAGATATGCCCCAACTTCTGAAAGCTCTTCCCAAACCGCCAAAACGGAATTATGTGCCGAGTGATCTGAACTGTTCATTGCTCAATGATCTTGTTCGAATCTGCCATGAACTGCTTTCGCGTCCGTTGCCGACGGTGCCATCCGTCATGCGATGGTTCCAGGATATATCGGAATTCTCGACGGTTCTTGAGGAGTATGAAGCGCTCGTCTACATTCGCAAATCAGTCAATACGCGCGACAAAAAGGCCCAAGCCGCTTTCCTTCATCTGATTCAGCGTGTGCATCCGGGTCTCGCGCCCTACAAGGATAAGCTCAATAAACGGCTTCTGGAGCATCCGCTCCGCGATAAGTTCCCGAAGAGCTGGAAGCGCATGCTGCTCTTCCGTGAGAATTCGGTGAAGTTATTTCACGAGAAAAACGTGCCTCTGGAGAGCAAAATCGAAGAAACTGCCCAGGAATATTCGTTGCTCATGGGGGGCCTCGAAGTGACGTTTGAAAATAAAAAACAAACGTTGATCCAGATGGGTGTTTACCTCGAACGTTCCGATCGGAGCCTTCGCAAGCGCGCCTGGGAAGCGGTGGCGAAGCGCCGTTATGAGGAGAGAGAAAAAATCGAACTTATTTACAACCGGCTCATCCAGCTGCGCCATGAGACGGCGGTGAATGCAGGCTTTCCAAACTTTCGCGACTATTGTCATCTCAAGTACGACCGCTTCGATTACACGCCGAAGGAATGCTATCAGTTCCACGATTCCGTGGAGGAAGTGGTGATTCCTATGGTGCGCAAGATCACGGAACGCCGTGCGAAGGAAATGAAACTGCCGCGATTGCGTCCGTGGGATCTCGCGGTCGATTCCCTTGGCCGGCCACCATTGAAGCCATTTCTTCATGGCAGGGAGCTTGCCTTGCTTTCACAGCGTCTATTCGCGCGGCTGGATCCCCAATTGGGCCGGCAATTCCGCAGGTTAATGCGCTATGGCGTGCTGGATCTGGATAATCGTTCCGGCAAGGAGCCCGGAGGATATCAAACCACTCTTCCTGAGCGAAAACTGCCCTTTATTTTCATGAACGCCGTAGGGCGCGACACGGATGTGCGCACTCTTCTACATGAGGGAGGTCATGCCTTTCACATGCTTGCTTCTTGCGATCTCCCTGTGGCCGATTACCGTCATGCCCCGACGGAATTTTGCGAGGTCGCGTCCATGGGAATGGAGCTTCTTGCGAATCGGGAAATGAAAGTCTTTTATTCAAATCCTGATGATCTGGAGCGTAGTACGCGAACCCTGCTTGAAGGAACGTTGGAAGTCATGCCATGGGTGGCGACGATCGATGCATTTCAGCATTGGATCTACACTCATCCGGGACACAGTTCCGAAGAGCGCCATCGAGAATGGATGAAGATCCGTGCGCGTTTTTCCGATGACACCGATTGGGAGGGGCTTGAACGTTACCAAGAAGTGCTCTGGCAGCGTCAACTGCATCTTTTTGGCATTCCTTTTTATTATATTGAGTATGGTATTGCGCAGCTTGGGGCATGGATGGTGTGGCGGCGATCACTGAAAAATCGCGCGAGGGCTCTCCACGCCTACAAACAGGCCCTGAAACTTGGCGGCAGCTTTGATTTGCACCGCCTCTTCAAGACGGCAGGAGGCAAATTCGATTTTGGAGTGAAGACCATGAAGCCGCTTGTCGAGACAGTGATGTCCTACCTCGGTTATTAGCGTTGAAGGCACGTGGCAAAAAAAAGGGCTCTGTTGTTCAACCGGGACGACTTAAAATCAGCGCATGGCCGAGCCCATGAAGAGGTCGTCCATCTGGTCTTTTGTTGTGACGCCGGAGAGGGCCGCCGTGATCGCTTCGTCGAGATAACGCTTTTTAACGCGGGTTTCGTCGCGCCAGAAATCATCGATCCGACCGCGATAACACACCTGCCAGTCGCGTCCTATCACTGCCACGAGGGGTGTATGATCGATTTCGAGTTTTTTCGCGAGCAGGTGATTGGGATCCCAAAATACCGGCAGATCGAGGTCAGAGTCCTTCAATTTGCTTCGGATGAGGTCGGGTTGATCGTCCGAATTGCCGCCCACGACCACCATGCGCACCTTCTGTTGGCGGTAATTGTACCATGCTCCCTTGATGCGCTCCCAATAAAGTGTTGTAACCGGGCATGTCGATGCCACGAAGAAGAGGACCAGGACATCGGATTCGCCTTTGAGCTGAGCCATTGGCACGGGCTCATTTTTTTCATTCAAGAGTTTGCGTTCTGGCAGCGTGACCGATGCGGATTCGGCGGCGGAAAGAAAAGAGATAAAAGTGAAAAGGATGGCTGGGAGACACATTATTCGTTTGAAAAACCCCGACGATTTCCTGTTTGATCGATTGTTCATGCAAGCTGCTCCCGATAGCGCGCGAGCTTCTTTTCGCGCCACTTTACGCGACGCGAATTTCTCGAAGCTACTAGCCGGGCAGGTGATAGCAGCTTTTGGCGACCGCATCAACCAGATCGCCCTATTGAGCATTGTCGTCTACGTCACGGGCAACATCGCCAAATATAGCGCAGATATCATGTTTTGGGCGATCATGCCTTCCGTGATCCTGGGGCCCTTTGCGGTGGGGCTGATCGACCGCTGGAACCGGCAGAAGACGATGATCCTTTCAGATGCGTTTCGGGCGATCCTTGCCTTGTCACTTCCGATTCTCATGCATTTTTTCCACCATCACTACGTCATTTATTCGGTGGTTTTCCTGATCGGGGTTTTTAGTGCCCTCTTTGCTCCATGTCGTCTCGCGATTTTGCCCAATCTATTGCCTCAAAAATTGCTGATGTCGGCCAACGCCATCTCCTCGCAGGCTGGAACCATTGCGTCGCTGGCCGGAATGCCCATCGGAGGATGGATCGTTGAAAATATGGGGAGGGAGACCAGTTTCGAGATCAATGCGATCACTTACTTGCTTTCGGCGTTCTGTGTGTCGCGATTGCGGCTTATTTCGAATGTCGAAGAAGACGCGCGCCGCCGCCGTTATGACTATCCCATTCAGGATTTTAAAGCTGGTATTCAATACATTTGGCGGGTTCGGCCTATCTTGTTTTACGTCATGTTTGCCGGCGTGGTGAATTGCCTCGTCGCCATCTTTTTTGTCTCCTTCCTCGATTATATCGGGAACATCTTGGGGCAGACAGTGGGTGGGATCATGCTGCTTTTCGGCATTCTTGCTGTAGGAATGGGTTTGGGAGGGTTGATTCTGAGCAAATTTGAAAAATGGGGAGGACAGTTCCTCGTTCCCATGCTGATGATGGGAGGCGCCGGCGTCGGCATGATGGTGCTCAGCAAGATTTACTCTCCTTGGAGCGCTGCGGCGGTATTGTTCGCGATTGGATTTTGCGCCATCATGGTCCTGGTTCCCCTCGATACCTTTTTACAGCGGAATGTACCCAATGAATTGCGCGGACGCGTTTTTGTAGCCCGGGGCGTTTTGATCGGGCTGGCGTTCCTCATCTCATTGCAATTTTCCAAGGCGCTCATCTATCACTGGGGTGTCCTTTGGGTTCTAAACTGGCTGGGCATCGCGTCGCTCGCAGTGGGTGTGGTGAGCGCCGCGTTTGGATGGTCGATGGTCGCGAGCGGCTGTACGAAAGAAACGCTTTCGACTCCGGCTTGACGCTTCCCCTTCTTGCGTCAATGCTTCGATGTATGAAAACCATCGTGAATCATGTCCCCGGCGGCCCTAAGCCCGCGGGTCCCTATTCGCTTGGCATCGTTGCGGAGGGTAAATTTCTTTTCCTGTCAGGGCAGATTCCGTACAATCCTGCGACCGGCAAATTGGAGCGCGGCACCATCGAAGAACAGACGCAGCTTGTGCTCAACAACCTCAAATCCATTATCGAGGCGGCCGGCGGCAAAATCGAAAACGTGGTGAATTGCCGTGTCTATCTTCAGCCATTTGACGCTCAAACATTTCCGAAAATGAACGAAATCTACGCGAAATTTTGGGGATCGCAACCGCCAACGAGGACCACGATTGGCTGCCAATTGCTCAACTGCGACGTTGAAATGGACTGCATCGTCGTCATGGAAAAATAAAGGCAGGGCGTCGCTCTCTTGCCGTTGTCAGGACAGAATTTGACTCTCCAATCTTCTTCATGATCCTTCGTTCGAAATGGGTGGTTGATCGCAAGCTGAACATTCACGCGAACGGCATTGTGGACACGGGCGGACCAAGGGAGGAGCTGGACTTGGGCGAAGCGATCCTCATGCCAGGACTGGTCAATGCCCACTGCCATCTCGAATATACCGAAATGCGTTGGAAGATCGCACCTCCGCGCGGCTTCACGCAATGGATCGAGCAGATCACCGCCATCAAGCGCTCGTGGAACGAAGCAGATTATGTGAGGTCCCTTGATCTGGGCATGCGCGAAGCTCTCGAGTTTGGCACGACTTGCATGGGCAACTGGATTTGCTTGCCGCAACTTGTATCTCGGATTCAGCTCTCGCCAATGCGGGTTTGGTGGTTTTGGGAGCAGATTGCGTTTCGCGCGAATAACGAGTTGCCAGACTGGGATAAATGGCCTGAACAGGTTTCAAAGAGATCGGACTATTGGGTTGCTGCCCTTTCGCCTCATGCGCCTTACACGTGTCGTGAGGAGATCGTCAAAAAAATCCGCGAATGGAGCGAACAAAGAGCTCTCCCATGGAGCATTCATGTGGCGGAATCACAGGATGAAAACGCCATGTTTGAAAGAGGTGAAGGGGGTCTTTTTGAGCTTCTCAAAAAATCGGGACGCCCCATGGATGACTGTCATGGCATGACGCCCTTTCAATGGTTGATGCCCCAATTGAAGGCAGCTACTTCCAGCGTGCTTCTCGTTCATGGAAACACGCTTGCCCAACAGGACTTGGATTGCCTCAAAAAACTTTCACGTCGCTCCAAACCATGGATCTCGATTGCCTATTGTCCGCGATCGCGCCGATATTTCACGCATCCTGAGTTTCCTTTGCAGGAATGCGTCCGGCGCGGCATCCACGTTTGTCTTGGGACAGATAGCTTGGCATCCAACAGTAATCTCTCTCTGTTCGAAGAGATGAATCTCGTGGCGAAGCTTTGGGCGAAGGGAACGGATCGCGACCTTGTCGAGATGGCGACCATTCATGGCGCTCGCGCACTGGGTGTTTCACAACGCGAATGGGAAGCATGGCAGGATTGGATCGCCATTCCTTGCAAAACTTCAGATCGAAAGATCATTTGGAGAGCGATCTCGCACTTTACCGGAAAACCCTTCTTTGTTATGATAAATGGCCAGATTATTTTTAAGAGAGATGATTTAAAATGAAATCGATGAAATGGCTGTTGCTCGTAGTGGTTTGCCTTGCGATTCCGGTTTTTGCCCAGGCGCCGAAGGCGGCTAAAGAAGATCCGGAGTTTGTGGAAGCGCGACGACTTTTTTGGTCTGGCCAATACAAGGAAGCAGAGGCCATGTTCGAGGAATATCTGGCGGCGCATCCCGATCATGAGGCGAGCCGCAGTTTTCTTCAAATGATTGCCCAATCCCGCATTTACAATCCGGCCAAAATTGATGAAACCCGCCAACGGCTTGACCGGTTGCGTATTCAAAAAATGGAATTCAAGGATGAGGACTGGAAAAAAGTCATTTCCATTCTGCAGAACGCCGCGAATCCCAAGGTGAATGGCCAGGAGCCTGCCAACGTCATCAATTTCATCAACCTGCTTCCAACCACGTATTCTCCGCGGGTGACGATAACTCTGCAGGATATGACCCTCATGGAGGCCATCGATAAGGTGACGCGCCAGACCGGCCTGCGGTATGTCATCGACACGTATGCGGTGATCATCGATTTGCCTGAGGGCAAGAAGTGACCGAACCTTCGCGGCCTGTCGCCCTTGTTCTCGGCGCAACCGGCGTGCTGGGTTCCGCCGTGTCGCGCGCCTTTCTGACACGCCAATTTGAAGTCATCGGGACCGGCTTTCAACATATGCCGCAGGGGATTTCTGGTTTTCGATTCGACGCCACATCTGCGGACGGCGTCGACCACTTGCAGAAATGGCTTGAGAGCAGAACCGAGCGAATCGACGTCGCGGTCCATGGCATCGGTGCCAATCGCGACGCATGGCTCATGAAAATGAGCGATGCCGAATGGATGAACGTGATGCAGTCGCATCTCAAGTCCGCCTATCTGCTTTCGAAAATGCTGGTCACGCGCATGATGAAACAACGCTCGGGCCATTTGATCTTCATCACCTCCTGGGCGGGGCTTGTGGGTCGGGCAGGACAGGCGAATTATTCGGCGGCGAAAGCGGGCGTGATCGCGCTGGCGCAATCGATTGCGCGGGAATATGCCCCGCGCGGCATTCTTGCGAATGTGATCGTTCCGGGAGTCTTTCCTAGCGTGATGACCGAGGCACTCAATGAAAAACAGCTGGAAGCTCTTTGGGAGGATTCTGCCATGAAGGGATTTGCGGATTTGAATGAAATCGCAGAATTCATTGTTCATCTGGCTAGCATGAAAAAGGTGACAGGCCAGGTCTTCCATCTGGATGGACGCATTGCGCCTGTGCTGGGATAAGGGAGGCGCATGTGAGAACTCAGAAAATGGCACCACAAAGGCAATGACCCGTTCTCTTAAACACTATTGTCGGGAGCGCCTCGATCAGGCCAAGGAGGAAGGCCTGAATCGCGCCTTGCGCTCATGGGAATGGAAGGATGTGCGAACCCTCGTTCTCGATGGAAAAAGGTTGGTCAATTTCGCGGCCAATGATTACCTCGCTCTCTCCTCACATCCGGGGATTCGAAACGCATTTTCCGCTGAGGCCAGCGGCGCGACGGCGTCGCGTCTGCTCCCCGGAAATCACGCCGCCTATCGCGAACTTGAGGAGGAATTGGCGAGATTCAAACAACTTCCCGCAGTGCTTGTTTTCTCGAGCGGATATGCGGCTGCGATCGGAACGATCCCCGCACTCTTGGGCGAGTCGGATTTCATTGTCATGGACAAGCTCTGCCACGCCTGCCTTGTGGATGGCGCGCGTCTTTCCGCCGCCACGCTGCGCGTCTTTCCCCATAACAATTTAAAACGCTGCGAGGAGATCCTGCGCTTCTGCCGTGCTTCGAATTCGGATGCGAACATTCTCCTTCTCACGGAATCGGTATTTTCCATGGATGGGGATCTTGCTC